>JACCDW010177421.1_pt1 | contig 25106 bp, 31 predicted proteins | sample 7449781 | NCBI WGS metagenome assembly JACCDW01 (sample SAMN15323449, study PRJNA562643) | freshwater metagenome | isolation source: river surface water | place: USA:Blue River Watershed | collected 2017-08-18
CCACCCACCGGAACCTCTGGGACAACTCCACCTCCTCCACCCACCGGAACCTCTGGGACAACTCCACCTCCTCCACCCACCGGAACCTCTGGGACAACTCCACCTCCTCCACCCACCGGAACCTCTGGAAATTCCTTAGATTTAACCAACTTAAGTGGTAAATGTTTTACAAGAAGCGATCCTATTCTCGGAAGAGAAACATATAATTTCACAACCAACAATAGAGGTGTGAGTACTTTTGGAATATCAATCGATTTTAGTTATGAAAAAATCACATTTAATACCATAAGAGTTATTTTAGACACAGGGATACAAACCATTTTTTCTATATCACAAGATGTAACATCTATTTCATCACAAACTGGAGCTGTATATTCAAGTTGTTCTCCACCCACTGGAACCTCTGGGGTCACTCCTCCTTCAACCGATATTAATCTGTCTCCTAAATGTTTTACAAATGTACCTGCCGGTGGAGTTTTTAGATATCAATTTAGAGATGCAAAAACAGGTGACCTTTTTAGTTCTTTGTCAATAGAAAGAGTGACTGTCTTTGATTACGAAACTATATCTCGATCTCCGGATATTATAAAAATTACTCGAAAGGATAATGGGAATTCAAAAGATTTTGAAGTAAACGATACAACTATGGCAGAATATAATCCACCGACTACAGCGCTAGGAGATAAAATATTCGTTCTATGTTCATAAAAACGTGTTGCCGAAACCCTTGTATCACAATCATGTGGTAGACTCCAATGAACATCTTCGTATTGTCACTTGATCAACGGGAGTGTGCAGAATGGCACGTGGATCGTCATGTCGTCAAGATGATTCTTGAATATTGCCAACTCTTGTGCACGGCCCACTGGATCCTCGACCCCGATGTTTCACATGAATCTTTGTATCGCAAGACACATGTGAATCACCCTTGCGCGAAATGGGTCCGTGAGAGTCTCCAAAATTACATGTGGCTCTTTGGACTTTTGAAATCTTTGTGCGCAGAGTATACTTTCAGATACAAAAAGATTCATGCATCTGAGAGACTCCTTGACATTCTTAGAATTCCACCAGACAATATACCACTTAGCCCCATGACACCCTTTGCGCTCGCTATGCCAGATGAGTACAAGATTGGTGGAGCGATCGAAAGTTACAGAGAGTACTACCGCAAAGGAAAGGTTCATTTACACTCATGGAAACTCCGAAAAAAACCTCATATACTATAAAATGGGTGTACTACTTACGATTTATGGCAATCCTCAGTCATTATTCTTTCTCACAATTGGTATACTTTTATCTACCATTGGAGTTCGCACTCGCAGATCATCACTCCTTTCAGTTGGTATTTTGACTGCTCTTGTTCCTTATTTATTTATTGCCTATTTTGCGGTTGGATGGAGTGGAGCTCCTGAAAAACAAATTCAAATTTCATCCGCAATTTCATCTGCAACTATATTTTTGTTATCGTATCTCATCATTCGACGTTTTTAAATCTTCTATAATATAAATGTCACTTTTTTTATATGCTACATATCTTAATCCATCTGGATTCCTATCACTCATAACCGGCATAATTTTATCTAGTATAGGAATTCAAATGAAAATCACCCCAATCCTCTCCCTTGGCATTCTCGGAATTTTTTTACCACTCATGATTATATTATCACTTTTTGCAGCTGGCTGGGGTGCTACTGAAAAACAAATTCAAATTTCATTATCAATTTCATCATCAGTCATCGTGACTATTGCATTTTTAATCACTCGACGTTTTTAGTTCCACCATCGTATGAATACGCATGACCCTCTTGAATAAGTGTCTGTCGAATATGTGGAATGTCTCCCAAAAGTCTTCCATACTTGTCAAATCCTTGACACTCAATCATCGCTTCAACATAATTATCGATAAAAAATTTATCAAAATCTGATTTTCTGAAATTTCGCGTATTGACATCAAATTTGAGTGTCAGAAGTTCAAACATTCGCTGTCGAGCATCTAATCCCCGTTCACGTGTAACACCCTTGAGTTCAGGGGTGTCAAGTCCAGCAACTCGAACATTGAATGTATAATATTCACCTGCAACGAAAGGAGAAAGGACGCAGGTGAATGTGTCGCCATCGTGAAGACTTGTAACTCTTACACGATGGTGATTTTTAATGGAAAATTTGGGTGCGTCATGAGGAATCATTTCGCGTGTACAAGTACAATGAAGATTGTTTTTAAACGGACGAAGCGAAAGGATACAGTCGAGCTCAGTGAATTTTATAGAGAACCAGGCGATCCCCCAGGTTCCGGTAAAAGAACATTGTGTGGAATTATTCAAAAACTTCCCGACCATGTAAAATATATAACACTTGATGCGTCAGGAGGCCGCGATGAAATGAATTCGAGACCAAAGTGGTCACGGTGGTTCACACGAGACAAGAGAACATTTGCATCGTGGTCAAAACCGCAGATTTCAAAGTGGCTCGTTGATCATCAGGTGCAACCTGGATTTTCACAATTTGTATTGGATCAACCGATTCAAGAATCTCGGCGTTGGTTGAGAATTCTGGCATCGAATCAGAAATTGGTATCATATTATATTTCAATAGGATTCAATGTAAATCAAAAATGGCTTCTTCCAACCGTCAAAATGAAGGCGACTCGTTCAAATATCAAGTGTTGAAAAATCCCCTCTGTCTGAGTTCATTCATCTTCTGCGTTACCCGTGGATGCTCCCAATTTTGAAGTTTCTCAAGCTTTCCGAGAAGCACTGCACGTTTCTCAGCATTCTCAGTATCAAGAATCTTGAGCTTCAGACGAGTGATTCCCTCAAGGTCCGCCATTCCCTGGTACTAAAATGTGTGTATTTTTTAATGGCGCAAAAATTCGTCAGCATGCTCTTCAGTTCTCGAAACCAAGCACACACCTTTCATCTCACCACCAATTCATTTGCTGAACACAAGGCACTCCAGGCTTATTACGAAGGCATCATTCCACTTGTTGATGCATGGGCCGAAGGATACATGGGAAAATATGGAAGACTCACAAATGTCCCAGTCAATTCAGGTGGTATTAAAGACCCTAAAAAGGCGAGACCATATTTCAAGAATCTTCTCGTTCGCATACATAAACTGAAACTTCCACGAGACACATACCTCAAAAATATACAAGACGAGATTGAAGCTCTTATAAAGACAACAATATATATGCTTTCATTAAAGTGATGGGTCAGAAATGTTCAGTGTGTCTCAACACGAAACCTATTCATGTGTTTAAATGTCCATCGTGCAAAGTGCTCGTCTGTAAAAAGTGTATACAGAAACTTCACTACATGTGTCCAGTATGCGAACGAACAAATATAAATATATTTAATTTGTGTTCATCGTGTGAGACTGAAACACCATTGTTTCGCATGAGACCATGTATGAACTGTTGTTATAAATGTCACTGCGTATGCAAGAAACTAAAAGATTGCAGCAGTACTTAAGATAAGAATGTTTCATCAAGAGTGGGAACCGGTCATTCTCCGAAAGCCAAAGCCGGTGATTGAGAAATCAGCTCCACCAAAACAGGTTGGTCTAGAAGAAAAGCGTATTAAAATGTATTCAAAGGAACTTGCAGATGCAATCATCAACGGAAGACTCACACTTCGTTTGTCCCAGGCAGAGCTCGCAAAGAGGTGTCATGTTGTTCCAGGTGTGATTCAAGAAATAGAGTCACGCAAGGGTGTGTATGATGCGGAACTTATAAACAAGGTGCTCAGGATTCTTAAGATTCAAAATGTCCAGAGACGTTATGTTGAACATTAGCCAACTTCCACTCGAACTGCGTGAATATATTTACAAGTATTATATACAAACTCGGGAAATTTCATATGCCATGAAAGAAGAAATTGAAACATTCAAACTGATGCAATCGTTTCGAAATCTGATTGGGATCCTCGGATTTCGAAACGCTGCGTGGGGTGTCGTATATCATGTTCTTACAAAGAATCATCTGAGTCCAGTGAGATACAGACATGTGTGTTATGAACCAAAAGTTTTGATGCATTGGGATTCTATGACGCACGCAGAGAGAGATTCATTTACAGTTCCAGATATCAAACGTGGATATTACGATGATGATGGATCATTCGTCATCGAGTGGTAACTCAATGAGTTCATGCGCAAACTGTCGGAGTGCTGGAAGTATTTCAAGTTCCCAAAATGCATCTGAAAATTCAAGTGGGTGTTCCTTTGAGGTCCCACTGAAACTTTCAATCAAGATGCACTTGTGTGTTCCAGTGAGTTTCATGTAGACCTGGCATTGAACATATTCATATGTTGGAACTTTATTGAACAGTCTCCGTTGTCGATTTTTAATTTCCACAATTGAATCACCTCTGCGTCCATCGATAATTCCGACGAGTTTCACATCTTCTGAAATTTTGAGTGAATACCATTTCGAATCACGTGTCACATTGTGAATTTCGGCAACATGTGATTCTCTATGCGTTCCGTTGTTTTTGTAAATTTCATGTTTTACATAGTCTGTAATCACTTCAGATTTTGATATGACAGGAGTCTCTGGGATGTCAGTCGTTTTCGATTTCTTCAGAGTCTCTTGGATAGTTTGCTGAACCTCAGGAGTTTCTTGTGCAAGTGCCTCTTGAAATTCTTGCTCTCGTTTCGTAGGAGTCTTGAAGTATTCATTCATGACATCTTCCCGCGATTTATATGGATTTAATCCAACGATCGCGGCGACATCACTTGCCTTTATTCGGTAATTCATCGAGTACTACAGGTGCGTCAAAAAAATTTAAGTTCTATCTTTAAGATGAACATGAATGAAATACAGATTCTTTCCGCATGGAAAGAAAAGGCTGGTGGGTGGAGATGGCTTCATTATCATTCGATGGTTCATTACAAAAAAATTAACGCTCGATTTGTATACACCAGTATCATACTGAGCACACTTGCGGGTGCTGGAGGCTTTTCAACAGCGGGACAGAAAAATGACAATTCTTTAATGGGACAGGTTCAATTTTATATGGGATATGTGATAGGAGTTACAAATGTGATTATAGGACTTTTAAACAGTTTTCAACGATTTGGCAAGGCTGCGGAAAAAACAGAACTTCATGCGAATGCAGCTATGCAATATTCTATGCTTCAGAGAACACTCGAGACGGAACTCAGTCTAAATAATGAGCACAGATCTTCTGATCTTGTTCCTCGAATTCGACAAGAACTCGATCGACTGCTTTCACAATCTCCACCGATTCCATATAAAATTGTTTTGGAGTATAATAAAACATTTCCAAATTCTGAAAATGCACCAGATGTATGCGCAGAACTCAAACTCGATGATTCAACACCATCGACTCCTACCCATTTTGTAAAAAGACGTATCGAAAGTATCATAAAAAACATAAGTGGAGAGTCGAGAGAATCACTTGAACTCTTAGAACTCAATCGACCCAAGATCGAAAACCCAAATGTGTAAGACGTTTACAGTAAAACAGTGCATCACGCGTTGATCCACAGTGAATTCGAATCCATCCAGACTTTAAAAGTGTTTGAATTTCATATTCAGTGATAATCGGAAGAATACTTTTAAAGTTTATGGGAATACTGTCAGCCTCTATATTCAGATATCGAGTTGAGTATCCAGGTGGAAACGATTCTGGGCTGTTTTCAATCTTTCCACGTCGACGCAAGACAACTTTAGGAATGTCGATTGGTGTACTCATTCTTATTAAAAGTCTGGAATTTATAATAGGAATGGACGGGTATGCACTGTTCGCACAAGGTCCACAAGATCTTTTATTCACAGATACATCGAACAATATCTTTCGAAATACTCCAAAACAATATACAGATTTTTCAATTGATTCTTCCGGATACATATTTGGGAAAGCTCCATACCTTGGAACAACACAGACGTTTGTTATCAGCGCAAAAAGTCTCAAAGGTGATCTTCTGTCTGATGTCTTTCTAAAATTTACTCTCCCATCAGGACAGATTTATATTGAAAATGTTGGAAGATCAATCACACAACATATTCAACTGTCGCTCGATTCCGTCGAGGTTGAATCGTTTGATGATGACTGGTTGATTGTTCGAGATCAACTTTTTCTTGATGATGATGAAAAGATTGCAATATCCAGTCTCGTCAATAAACAGGGTGGAGAATTTTACGTCCCACTCGAATTTTTCTTTTCGAGGAGATATTCACGGTATCGCAAGGATAAAGTGAATAAACCTTTTCTCCCTCTGTGCGCCGCATATAAGAACAATCTCTACATTACAATCGAATTCCAGTCATCTCGGTTTTTATGTGGGGTCGACGGAATTGATATTTCTGATGTAAGTATTGTATTCGAAACGATTACACTCACTGATTCCGAGAGACTCGACCTTTTGCGTTCTCCACAAAAAGTGACTGTTCAGAGAGTCTATAAAGAACCAGTGACTGATATGACAAATGCAACTGTTCAATTGAATTTGACTGCAAGTTACAAGGTGACCCTTATGACATGGTTTCTTCGATATCAATTGTATGAAAACAATTCATTTTTTTACAACAAACGATACGAGTATGGATACATCACAACCGATAAATTTATAGAAAAGGACACGGACCCATTTGAATATATTACGATATACATCAATGGAAAAGAAATTACAGACAAGTTTTCCGGAGTCAATTTTTTCACGTGGCTTCAACCCACACTTTGTAAGCTGAGCAGTCCAACGAAGAAGTTGTATATGTATGCATTCGGTCTGAGTCCTAATGAATACAATAACAGCGGAACCTTCGATTTTCAAACAACTGATTCAAATTCAACATTCATATCTATGAAGATAAAACCTGAGTTTGTGAGTGACCTAACGAGTCGTTATTTTCTGCACACATATCACTATGGTTATTCGGAACTTTTGTTTTCAGATGGCACGTGTTCTCGTCTCGAGATTTGATGAAATCAATAATACCGTTTGTAATACACCATCGAATAAAATTGAGCTGAGCGACAGTTGTGGAAATCCCCATGAACTGAATCCGCTCAGTTCGACAGAACGGGTCAAAGAGTTTTTTCGAGTACCCATCAAGGCTGGACTTGTAAGCGACGTGTACCATGAATGTTTTTCCGTCACGAGTCTTGTACGTGATATTTTCGCGTTTTGATTGGATAGTTATGAATGTTTCAAGTTTTCGCAGTGAGACTCCAGTCTTTTTTACAAGAATGTCATCGAGAACAGCAAAGTTCTTCTCGTCTTGAAAAAAAGATGTCAAAGATTCCAGGAGTATTGACGACTTACTCATGTACATTCAATGTCATCAAAGTCTCTAAATCTGTTTGCTTTGTCACACACTGGACATCCCTTGAGAAAAAATGGAGGCAATGTATGTGTATGCTGTTCAGTCGTTTCATGAGACGATTTTTTCTCAATCGCTTGACCCTGATGAAGATGACAAAACCCATTCTCCTTTGGTCGGTTTCTACACCGCTTCTTCGTCTTCTTGTGCACACTCATACACTGCGTCACATTCGTTTTAGGAAGCGCCTTTGGAATCTCCTTTGTGAGCAAAGCAAGAGAAATGTCCCAACGATCTGCTATATATTCTAAAAGTTCAGTGACCCTTTGATTTACCCTCGCTTCAATCTCCTCCTCGATAATATCCTTGATCCTGTCCATATATTTACATACGAGTCTATTGTTTAAAACAGTTATTGAATCAAATTTTAAGAAGAGTAAATCTTACCTTCCGTCCATAAATCTGAATATCTACCTTTATTACCTGGATAAATTATCTCGTAATAATTTTCAAATTTTGTTTTAATTACACGTGTTCCATCTATATCATCTATAAAATGACCTGGGTGGTTTAAGACTTTTATATCCTTTTTAAACATACCTACCGGTATTTCTTCTTCTGTTCTATTGAAGTATGTATTGAAACCTTTTCCAAATGCCCCGGGACCGGTTGGATCTAATGATCCAGTTCCATAAAAACGAGAACGTATATTGTTTATAATAACATCTATAATTTGTTTAATTATAGGATGACGTGGAATAGAAGCTATAAACGCGTTATATAAGTAATATGATGGGAGCGGAATTCCTTGATCTCTACACACAACAAGACTTTCATTCGAAATGAATGTATTCAATGGTTTGAGGTATACAATTCCTATATCACTATATACTCCTCCATATCTGTATAATAGTAAAAGTCTAAGTAAATCAGCTTTGTAAGCACCTGGAACTAATACATTATAATCTTCGAGATACTCTGGAAAATTATCTCGTATGAATTTTTCAGATTCCGTATTACTATAATATCGAATTTCATACTCTGGATTTTGACGTTTTGTATTTTCGATATTATCCTTTACAGCCTGTGGTAAATCACTATATTCTGGATTAAATTTCAAAAATATATACTTTGGTATTCTTTGTCTTCTAAAGAAAAATGATACTAAAAGAACCAAAATTGAAAAGAAAAGAAGTGTCCATCTCATATATATAATTCGAGGATTAAAACTTAAGACAAAAGAGGTTCCAACAAATCACTCACTGGAGTCTCAAAGTTGTGCTTGAGATAATACTGATAGTCCAGACGAATCTCCGGATGTTCTGCGACCCACTTTGGATCCTCTGATTTCTCATACATCTTTGCGCGCTTATTCGGATGCTCCACAATGACAAATTGAACTCGATCACCAGACTGTGGTTCCGATCCAGGCGCACGTTCCCTCATCTTGTTTCGAACCACAACATGCGCAAGATTTTCATTCTTGTATGAGTCACCGAGACGTTTTGAAAGAATCAACTTTTCCATTGGAATAGCACCACTCAATAGTTCTCTTTTGCGTTCCTCAATATAATCAAGAGGTGGCTTCGGATCACTCGATTCAAGAATCATATCAATAAGTCGCTCACACGTTTCTCTCGTAAATGGACAATTGTCTCTGCGCACAACCTGAAGTCCTTTGATATCCACTTCATCAAAGACACACTCGGTGCCATTGTGTGTCCATTTTTTCGCGGCATATCGCTTTTTCGAATACAGAAAATATGGACAATAGACCTTCTCCAATTCCAAATCATTCGGTTTTTTGAAAAGCTGCGTCACCTCCTTCGATGCTCGCTCACCAAGTTTCCAAGAATATTCAATGGCATCCTTGCCCGTTCGATTCCCAACATCAAATTCAACCATGATGGAATCAGTATTTTTCACGATAAGTTGTCCAACACCCGCTTGAAATGTGCCATCAGATGTCTCGAGGTCATAGACATACCCATCATAATTTTCATGGAGCACAAATACTTTTTTGATAGTATGAGGAAGTTTCCTGAACGACCCATATGTCCATGTGAGACGAAAAATATTTGGTTTATCATTTCGTGTATTTAACGATACGGAAAATCCAGAAAGACGCAGGAGTAAGAAATACCATTGCGCCGTTATCTGATTTTTTGTGTCAATTCGATGACATCCAGTTTTCATATTATCTTTGCGACACCCGTCACTGTCCCATAGTCCACGAATAAACGCAGATCGAGTATCTTGATTCCCAAGAACGCATAGTGGAACTTTTTTAGATTTTCCATCATAACACTCATGTCTATACTGTTTTTGTAAATCTCGTATGTTTCCGTGGTTTGGAACAAGTTTGTATACACCTGAACTTTCAATTGTATTTAGGATTTTGAATGATTTTTGTGTTATATTTTCTAAAATTTCCTTACATCTCAAAAGGAGTTTATAGTCAGAGTTGTTTATAGCCCATGAATGTTTTTTCGTGTATAATCCACATGATCCATCACCAACAAACATACCATAGATATACGCTTGTTCAACAGAACACGCAGAAACTTGTTGGACATCAATTGGAAACCCATGTAAAAGTTCAGTCCCGACTGAAACATCTTTTGGTTTCAGAAGTTCTTTGTTTGGACTAAGAAGTGAGTGATCCTCTGTAACATCAACAAGTCCAGTGTGTGTCAGAACGCGATAAATCTTCTTCTGACATTTATGTCTTATGACTCGCTTTACATCTGCCCATCCAGAACTTGTCCACACTTTGACACCAGCAATGTCACACTGTTCTTTGTCTGTTCCATCTTTGAGAAATCCTGGATACGGTGCCCAGTCTGTTCCGAGACTTTCGATTGTCACTGGGCCACTATCAGTCAAAACAGGCGTTCCTGGCATCACACTGTCACCATACCTCACCTTTGCCCCAGGAAAATTTCGCTCCACATACTCCTTTGATTCTTGAATCATCTCTCGACCCCTCCGAGTCGTCGTCGATGCGATCGCAACGCAAGGGAGCATACCATTCGCTGCCCCTGTGAACCCATAGACAGAATTCATCGAAATCTTGTATGCGAGCTGCTTGCCATTGTAAATGTTGTACATATTTGGAAACTTTTTCATATCCTCTTTCGCCTTTTTTCGAAACTTTTTGAGATCGCTGAGCACCGCAGGGAGAAGTGATGGAACGTTTTGTGCAAATGTAAATTCCCCGTGCGTCTCATATTCAACACCTGGAAGACCAAGGTATTTTGGATTCATGACGAGCGTCGAGTAACACAGATTATGAGCCATCATAATACTCGGATACAGACTGGCAAAATCGAGAGCTGTGATCGGAGTATAATACGCTCCAGTCTGCGCCTCGAGAACAGTTGCACCTTCATACTTGGGTTGCTCAATCTTTTCAAACAATGTCGGAATCATAAAATTGAGTTCACGAGCCTTTCTCGCAATCTGTGACATCACCTTAATCTGCTGTCCACGTTCACTCAAAAAACTCAAAGGAACCCATGTCGCCTTGGCCATCTCAACCAAATTTTCAAATGTGCACAGCTTCTCCATGATCCGTATCGGCAACTCAGTATCCTTAAGACAGTATTCAGCAACCTCCGTCAAGTCTGAAGACGTTTCAAAAAGTTTAAACATCTCATGGATCGGCATATCCACCTTGCGGTCTCCAAGAAATTCAAGCGACACATTATTCAGTGAATAACTCTCAAGCTTGTGCTCCGCCTTGACAACCTGAAAAAGATCAAATACATATCGACCAGTCATTGGGAGCATCTTGAGAACATTCGATCCCAGTGCACTCGACGCAAGATTCTTAATTCGAATTTCAGCCACTTCATCCCTGCGTCTCCCAAGACAAAAAGTCGCTGGGTCACACTTTGCAAGAACCATTCGCTTGTAAATGTATTCGAGATCAAACCCAAAAATGTTCCACCCCGTAATCACGTCAGGATCCACCGAATGGAGATATTCAGTAAAAGCATCTAAAAGTTCCTTTTCGGACGCAAAGGTGTCTCCGATGGAAGATTTTCCGAGGGTCAAACACTTTTGTTCTACGCCACCACCATATGTCTTTGTCGTCATTGCAATTTGGAAGAGTGTGTCGTGTCTCTTCTCAGCATCCGGGAACGTTCTGTCCTTTGAATAACACTCAATATCTATCGACATAATCTTGAATGGTGCAATGTCATCTCGCGCAACTGGTTTCAGTGACCTCCAATCCTTGACAAAATACTTTTGCGCACAGGTGGTTGAAAAATCACGTTCAGACTCACCCTGTATCTCAAACCACCCAACAGATTCAATTCCTGACCTGTGCATAAAACGCAAGAGTGGATCTATCGCAGATTCGAATATTTTAAATCTTCTTCGTCGACAGGCCCAGACACATTCTCTCATTTTCGCGAGCGTCTGAAATTCACATTTCACAAATGTTTGCAGTTCGTTATTTGTAAACCCCCAAACAGATTTCGCTTTGATCGCTTTGCACGGAGTTCCGATTTGAACAGATATACTCTCAGGCGTCTCAAGTGGTGGAAGTTTTATAAAGAAATACGGTGGAAAAAGAGTGCTTACCGAAACTGTTTTTCCATCCTGCGTTCTCCCATACATCGTAATCATAAATCCTTCATCTGTGTCACCAGATTCCCAAGCAATCGCTTGGAACATTATAAGAAAAGTGAGCATGTTCTTTTTAATGGACGCCAATCTACCCACGTCACATTCCATCGGTTTACAAGTTGGAGATACCACAACTCATACTCGACATCCGAACACGTTTTTCTAAAACTCGAAGTATCCTTTCCATCGGTGATCACAAAGAAATTCACAGATGACAAATGTCTGTGATCATCGATAATATGAAATAGTGAATCCCATATCGATGAAGATCCTTTCATATCAAAATCATTTTCCATGAGACACTTTGTTCGGCATGACCCATCAATCTTGGTATTAAAAAAAATGACAAGTCCTTGCGTGTCATCTAGAATTTTATTTACTTTTTTTATGAGAGTCGGTTTTGCTTCATCGAAACCTATCGATGTTGATGTGTCAAGAGCTATTATATTCATTATACTAGTGTCACCTAAAATTTATAACTAAACCCCTGTGGACCCAAAACCACCATCTCCACGCTCAGTCACATTGTCAAACTCGTGAACCTCCACAACATCAGGAGTTGCAATATACTCTAGAACGAGTTGAGCGACCCTGTATCCAGGACGAATCACAAAATTGTTCCTGAGATCGTGGTTGAATAGAACAATCTTGAGCTCACCTTGATAATCAGCGTCAATGACCCCTGCACCAATTCCAAGTCCATGTTTTACTGCGAGACCCGAACGAGGTGCAATGCGCCCATAGACTCCAGGAGGGAGTTGAACTTGGATTCCAGTGGATACAACGACGCGGTGTCCTGGAAGAAGAACATAACCCTCTGAACTGTATAGGTCATAGCCAGCTGACTGAGGAGTCGCACGAGACGGAAGAATTGCGTGGGGAACGAGCTTTTTGATCTTGAGGCTCATGTTTATGAATGAAAGATTGTAACCTTTAATAGTATGATTATGAGTAGAATGATAATGATGATGTGAAGTGATGCATATCCTATAAGAGTCCTTCGTATAGCATTGTTCTCGAGTGCCATGTTAAACAATTGTGTCTCCCATGTATCAGTATCAGAATCAGCCATGGATTCTTTTATACTCAGAGGAAAGAAAAATAAGTATAAAAACGGTCGCGTATTTTTATGGGGGCCACATGGGTCAGGGAAAACAACATGGGCCAAGGAAAACTTTGATTGTGTCGAACTTGATTACGACAATGTTGAAGATTTTATAGAACGTTTAAATCCATTCGCTTGGTTACTCGTGGATAATGAAGATGTTCGAGATATTCCTGAACGTGACAGAACAATCTATATCGCAATAAAGGATCGATGCGTAAGCTCAGATGTTATTAAGATTGAATTTGCACCGAGAGAACGAGAACATGAAGGAGTTCAGGATGTCTTTATAGATCCGAATGAACACATTATAAAAAATATCACAACACAACGTGAATCGTATATTGATATGATCGATTCATGTTACGGTGAACACGGAAACTGTATGGGAATCATACACGAAAATTTAAGTCAATCGAGTCTTTCAATCGGTGAAACAGCGGATGTATTGGACAGTATGAGTAAAGCTGTATTAATTGATGATATGATGTATGTTGGAAACTGGGACCTGTTTAAATTTTTCAATGTCTTTGCATATGTTGACACATGTTCAATTATCAATGGGTCAGTAAAAGAAATACGTCCAGCCACAATGTGGACAAAATTTTTGAATGAATGTATGAAACGGAAAAAGATCAAAGAGTCACGCAGAGATATAGATACCCTTTGGCTCCTCAAAGAATATGCACTTCGATCCGAAAATCCAGAAAAATTGTCTTCATCTGACATTGACGTTCTCAAGTATACAGATTTTTACGGAAAACTTAAACCCCGCGTCGTGCAGAAATTGAAGAAGCAAGCCAAAACATAATGAACAATCCAATAATCAGAAAAATATTTATATTCCATTTTTCATCTGGCTCAAGTCTCATCTGTCTATATGTATCAACAACTGGAAGACTCCCCATAGCTAATAACATTACTGATTAAATTCTGGATACTGTGACACGCGACCATTGTCCGTCTTTCGTAAAACATCATCAATCGGAGGATGTGAGTGAAGTATTCCATTCACGACAATAACATCTTGAAGAACATTTCCCATTGCAAGTGCCCATGTGCGTTCAAATGTGATGGCTGGTCTATACCAGAGACCGGGAAGAGTGCTCATAAATAACTTTTTGTTCACCACGATGAGCTTCTCCATTTGGGTTTCAAAGAGTTTTGTGAGCATAGCACAATTTGTAAAGAGTGGAAATTTTTTCGATGTGTCGACATCCATCATTTTTACTGCATACTCATACATGCTCATGTCATACCGACCATACGTCGACGTTCTGACAAGATTATCAAAATTTGTGCGAGCAATAGTGATCCCTTTGTCCGGGGCCAAAAGACTCTGAATATTTTTTAGAGATCCTTGCATAAATATCATATCATTGTGACACACGTAGATGTAGTCCGTCTTACACACCTTGTTTACCGCAAGGTGCCAATGAACTCCAGTTTCATTAAAATGTGACTTTGGAACCATTGTCTCATCGCACACATGTTTTCGCTGTAGATTTGGGTCATATATCGGAAGTTCCCATTCATATATCACGCGTTTCGGTGTAAAGTCAGTCTTTTTCTCGAGGTCCCGATTGACGCACACGAATGTGATAAGATCAAGTTCCTCAGGATCTAAACGTTTGTAATTTTCCCATGATAACACGTCGTGGTAGATTACATATACAGTGAGACTCATACACAATGAGCGGATGATCTTTTTAAGAATCGGTAATACGATGATGTGTGTGTATTTTCGAGTTGATCAATTTTTACACATTCAATCGACTGATCTCTCGTCGAATAATACACATGTGACACCGAATATCCCATGCGTAATGCGTCATTCTTCAGACGATTGACACAGTGTGCGCATGGCTTTGACTCTCCGAGTTCACCAGTTCGACTTGTTCGGACAACGACGGCATATGCAGTTCGAATTCTCTTGTTCCGTGGACGTCTTGGAAGATTTTGGAGAGCGTCATGTTCAGCGTGAATAATTCCATGATTTTCACCGTAGGCCAGGTAGTTTATGCGAATTTGACATGATACATGCAACGTGCATGAAGGACGTGTCAGTCATGCGCCTCCTGCGGTCAATCAAGGTGTTCACAATAGACTCCATTTTCATAGAATAAAATCTAAACCTCTAATAAATGCCAGTCATAGGAACCAAACGCCAAGTATACCAGGGAACTGCTGATAAGACCGCTGGAGGTCTGATGAAGAAGGATCTACGCCTTACTTCCGATGGTCGTATCGTCAGTAAGGTGCAGCGTCTACAAGGTCGCGCAAATCCATGGGCAAACGCAGTTGCTGTTGCTCGCAAAGAACTCGGTATCACCGGGTTCGAGCCCGTAAAAAAGGGAAGTGCACTTTATGAGCGAGCCATGCAGATTTATCGTTAAATCGGCGGCACTTTGATTGCCGTGAGTGCAGGTGGAAGAACAAGTTGTTTGACAGGAGCATCACACATATGAAGTTCACATTGAATGTGTTTCATACAGCACGTCTTGTGACACTTTAGACACTCGACGGTCACGGCCACACAACGCTTATCAACACAACACTTCATTTGCCTATAATATTCTTGAATGTTTTATACCGATTTGTCACTGGATCGTATTCATACAGAGTCCCTGTGTTCATATTCTCAATGACAACACGCGCCTGAGGTTTCATTGGTTTCTTAACTGGTTCCTGAAGAATATTGGCAAAAACTTGTCGAACACGTTCCTTTGATACCTTGAAATGATCAGCAACACTCCGAACAGTCGCTTTGTTTGGATTGCTCAGAATGTACTTTTTGATATTTTCATTGCGAAAAACAGTATTATACGCAAGAGCCAATATTGACGGACTTATAGATCCACTTGAACTTGCTGGTGAAGCATTCGGTGTAGGAACAGGTGACAAGTAAACTACTGGGGACGACTTCTTTCCTTTGAATAAAGCTTTCAGATTTGCTTTTTTGAGCTTTGAGTATCCAGTAAACCCAAAACGTTTCGCCTTTGCTCGAAGGTTTGCAACAGTCGGACTCTTTGCACGCGCTTCTGGGCTCTTTGCACGAACTGGGGATGATCCCTGCCCGAGAAGCTTTTTCAAATTTGCTTTTTTGAGTTTCGAGTATCCAGTGAGACCTCGATTCTTTGCCATTTGACGAAGTTCTGGAACTGTTGGACTTTTGCCACCAGCCATTTACAAGTACTGTAGAATTTTTTCATTTCCAAGTGTCGTTTCATCCGAAAATTTACGCGCAAAGAGGTATTCACCATTTTTCAAATGATCGAATTCTTCCTTTGAAATTTCGGTATACGTCTTTGGCGAACTGTCGCCCATGTCTTTATCCTTGTCCGTCTTGTATGTATATGAAATATGTTTCCAGTGACAAAATGTTGTTCCATGAACATTATTGTCATTCCCATACAGACATGGAATAATCTTGATGTTCTTTTGATTCTTCTGGCGCAAGATGGTCAAGTAAACCGTCTCGTCACTCACTCCATTGCCAGTATTTTCAAAACACTTTGCATAATCACCCTCGTTATCAACAAGTATTCTTGCATGATCTCGAGTTAAAACGCACCACTGCGAATGAAGCTTGAATGCATCCTTTGGTATTCTTTCGCACGCAGCAGTCACCGATTTTTTGATACTCTCAAGGCGATCAGGCACATTAAATTCTGTAAAAACACTTTCATCATTCGCGACACGACGCATTATTTCATCCTCTGGCTGTAGTGGTATACAGTTTCCACTCACTGTAAAAATTCGATGAACTTTTTGATTTTCCAAGAGTTTACGAATACATATATTTTGAGCCTTTACAAGCGACAATGCACCCCATTGCGTCTCTATAGGGTCCGGAATTATGAAGGCCCGTTTGAGTATCTCGTCACACGTTGGGTCTATCTTGAGATCTTTCTTTCCGTGAATCACAATGACACACTTGGGATTTCTTTTGAGATATTGGTTCCAGATCTTTTGGGTTGGAAAGTCACTCTTGAGAAGCATACAAAATCCAGCAACTTTTTCAGTCGTGGCACTTTTGATAGATGAGATGACCAGAAGAATACAAGCGACTATCAGCAACCATACCATTCCTACTGTGATCACTTAAAATTTTTAGACGGTCTGTACTCATACAATGGTGAGCTATTCGAAGATCCACAAGAAGCTGAAGCTCTCTGGAAACTCACAGTTTGTGAGTGGTATTCGTCGCACAGCTGATGGCAAAGGGTTTGTGCTCATTGCCAAGAGCTCGTATCATTACATGGACCTCAAGCAGGAGGATGGAACACTTATGTATATGGGGCATGGAAAGACTGGTGACCAGAAGATGTGGCTCTACAACAAGCAACTCAATGATGCACCGATGAACACCCCATTATACGTATTTTCACGTGTATCCACAAATAATTACAAGTTTCAAGGAATTTTCAAAAAGATTGGTCCGGTGATTGAAAAGATTCACCAAGGACGCAGAGTGTTTGTGTTTCCCATGAAAAAATGCGTGCCTGTACTATGAATCAGAAAGCTATTTTTATAGGAACAGCTGCACTTGCGGTCGTCGTAGCTGTTCTTCTGTTTGTATTCTTTTATCAGTCAACCCCAACTCCTAGTGTTGGAACGACAATAGCAGGCACCTCCAGGTCATCTGGAGTCACTCCGTCTTCTCCTGCTCCAGGAACTGTATATTCACCACAAAAAAGTCCTATTCCTTTCATAATAAACTCAGGTGTCACCGGCAGCGTTTCAGTTCCAGGAACAACCGGGACCACCGGCAGCGTGTCAATTCCAGGGACCTCCGGGGCCGTGTCAATTCCAGGGACCTCCGGGCCCACTGGAACACATGTTGGAAAAATATATACAACTCCAAGCTTGGGAATTATGGGTATGAGATTTACAGATACGAAAATTCAAATTATTAACGTAAATACTGGACTTATGTTTTTTGAAACTGCATATGTAGATTATACATATAATCCAGAAACAAGGCAATTTATAGTTGATGGACAAATATTTACGTTCACTTCATATCCCACTTCATTTACGATTGAGAATGACGTTTGGACTCAACATACTTCCGGACCAATTAAGATACCACCAATATCTATACAACTGAATGGACAATCATATGTTACGACTGATAAATCGATCGTATTCATGAATAGTCGTTTCACTATGTATTCACCTACTATCGAGGAATATGGAAAGTATATATACATAACACCTATGCGAGTATTACTAATATATGATGGAAACATAGGAATGGATGGTATGGATATTATAGATTCGAATAGTCTCAAGTTAAGAGGACAAACATTTACAAGAAATACTGGAAAAATAATTACTGTAGGTGAAATTAAAGGAAAAACATTGAAAACAATAAATTCAACTATAACAGTTCCACAAGATGTTATTTCAAGATTTAATCTTATATTCTCACCGACACTGACATATATTGAATCTACTGGTAAAATGTTTATTCTCAGATACTACGCAGATATTGACTCATTTGTAAATATGCAAGGAGATGTTTATAAAATGTTTTCTCACCCACTGTCATCCGGAACATCTGGAACCACTCCTACACCCATCGGAACCTCTGGAACCACTCCTGCACCCATCGGAACCTCTGGAACCACTCCTGCACCCATCGGAACCTCTGGAGCGATTAATATATTCTCCGGCACTCCGTCAACATCTGGAGCGATTGTATCTTCAAAGAAGGGTTTTGTTGTTGGTCACAATGATCCGAGTGGCGCAGGGAAAGTCTTGGCGCTCAAGACGTCATGGTATTATACATGGGGTCCAACTGGAATTGCTGGACTCGATTTACCATTCTTTCCCATGTTTTGGAATGTTGCCAAGTCAGTTCCTGCATGCACTCTTACATCTTGTCCAGTTCTTACAGGTTTACCTGGGGACACACTTCTTGCGTATAATGAACCTGATGGACAAAATGCACAAGCTCAAGCGAATATGACTGTTGGACAAGCTGTTGAATTTTGGCCACTTCTCGTCGCAACTGGAAAACGTCTCGGAAGTCCTGTCATGTATGGAAGTCTTGTTAATTCAACAACAAATCCTCTCAATACCCCAGCAGGACCAGATACAGCGCAAGTGACTATTAATGGAAATATTGTGACACTCAAACCATCTGGCGTTTGGCTCGACAACTTTTTGTATCAATTGTCACAGACGTCAAATCCAAAGTATCCAGACTTTATCTGTATTCATTGGTATGGACCACCAATTGTTTCTTCATTTACCAATTATTTAGAAGAGGTATATGACAAATACAAGCTTCCATTGTGGATTACCGAATATTCTTGTGCAGATTGGAAAGCTACATGTTGCACAGAGGTTGCTCCATATTCAAGACTTCAATATACAAATATTACACAGGGAACAACTCATACCGCAGGGTATGATTGGTCATATCCGACACAAGACAATATCACTACGAATGCAACTGCTGTGTTTATGGTAGAAACTGTTCAATATATGAATAGTAAGTCATTTGTTGAAAGATTTTCATGGAAGGAGAGATTTTTACTGGCTCCTCCAGGAACATCTGGGGATTCGGTTGAGAGTCCATCAAACCCGGATGTCATGGGACAATCTGCACTCTTTGCGTCATTCCAACATTTCCCTGCAACTGTTCCGCAATTGACGCCACTTGGTGAACTTTATGCATCTTTGTAAGTGTGAAAAAATACGTGCCTGTACTAGATGTTCCACTGGTCTTTGTTATCAGTTGCTCTTCTCACCCTTGCACTCAGCATGGCTCTTCGTCGAGAGAAACCAAGGGATGAAATCATAGTTGCTCGTTTCAATGAGGACTTGAGTTGGCTTGAGAAGTACAAGGGGGACTACGATATCACAGTGTATAACAAGGGTCCAAAGAGCGCAGGAAATTTTAAGCAAATCAAACTCCCAAATGTCGGAAATGAAAGTCACACATATTTATGGCACATTGTGAATCGGTATGACACCATTGCGCCTCGAACCGTCTTTATTATGGGTTCAGCCGTTTCAAGAGAAGATAGAAGACCAATACTTAATACTCTATTAACAAAATTAAAGACACATACAAAGTCTGAATTTGATGTATCATGTCATGATGTAGATGATCTGAAAATGAATCAATATGATTTTTCTATCGAAGAATTTGAAAAGAGTAGTAAAGAGAATACTCAAATTATCAACAATAAAAAACTCGACCTATCACCTGAGAGACCCTTTGGAAAATGGTACGAAACAAATTTCGGGGACTATCAATCAAAGAAGGTGTGCTTTGTTCCGAATTTCGCGGTGACTCGCGAAGACATTCGTCGTAAACCAAAGTCATACTATAAACATCTCCTTGATAAATATTTATCAGATTCTATACATCCGGAAGTTGGACACTACTTTGAAAGGGCCTGGTATGCTATTTTTTATTCTTAAATAGTATTATGATTAAATGGATTCTTTTATTAATATCAGTATTATTATTATGGATCCAAAGACGACCAAAAATAGTGATAGTAACAGCTCATTATAATGAGGATCTCGAATGGCTAAAGAAATCCAAGTATCCAGTGGTTCTATGCGACAAACCTGGCGCAAAGAGTTCATCGTTTACACCGGATAAATCATGCACACTCGATGTAAACAAAGGTCAAGAAGCTTCATCATATCTTAAATATATTGTAGAAAACTATGATAGACTTCCAGATCGAATCGCATTTATTCATGGACATGAAGAAACATATCATCAAAAATATCCAAAACATCTGTTACAAGCTATTGATGATTCTCGAAAGGATCTCGATTTTGTATCTTTAGACAATTGGATACATTTACAGGTGAGAAATGACAGAGAGTTTCCTGATATTAAAGTTCATAAAAATTCACATACACCAGGAACTGGGCATGAACAAGTTGTTTTAATACAAGATCATTGGAATTTTCTAAAAACGTTTGTTAAATTTGATGTTATGCCACAATATTTGAGATATAATGGTCATGCACAATTTATTGTGTCTCGAAAAGCTATATATAAACATTCTAAAGAAACTTATAAAAAATTATTATCATTTGTAATTGACACAGATAACGATGTTGAATCATATCGACGAGCATGTATTTTAGAATGTTTATGGCAATCCATATTTGATGATACATCAAATGATATATGTGAAACAATGAAAGAATGTACAGATGAAGAGTACAGAAAAACTCACTTTACTAGTTAAATCCATACACTCGTTCCGTGATGTCTTGTATATGCGTCAGTTGGTGTTTTCAAATTTTTTTCCATTTGTTCTTTATTTTCTAGTCTCATATATTTGAAATCCTCTGAGTGAACCGGGGCGAATAGTTTATGTTCAAGTGGAAATACGATATCAGGATGTGCATAAACCGTCTTATCTACTACTCGTGGTCCAGCAACTAAAAGAACATCATCTGAATCTTTATTTGTATATATATTCAATATGATATGGAGCCAGAATGGGTGTTTTGGAGGTGAACACATAAGTGCATTTTGGAATTTTTCATTCGGATCACCTTGATGTTGAGTTTCTGCTATAGATACTTTACCTTTTGGTAAAATGTGTTCGAAATTTTTGAGACATTCAAAATCCATATCTGCATATATTCCACCATATTCATATAATATAAAATATCTCACAGCGTCAATTCTCATTATATTTTTCTTAAATCCTTTGTATGTTGAATAAAACCAGTTGAATTTTGTTTTTATAAATGTATCATTGTCTTCATCTGTCCACATTTTGTATTCGTATGTTGGAAAATTACGTTTCCAACTCGCTTGACAATGTTCCCATATGGGATGCCATTTTGATTTATCACTTGGAGCAGTCTGATGAATAATTCTCGAAATCTTTGCATTTTTATCAAGTTCTTTATAAACATCAAGCTTTGGAATTTGTTGTTGTGGATTTTTGTAAAATTGAATCACTTTATCCATATTTGTCCCGCCTCTAAATACTGAACATATACTAAGTATAATGAACATAATTCCAAGCATGATCATATATACCATTATATATTATACAGACCAGATTTTTTATTCATCGCCTTAATATATAATGGTATATATAGTTGTGACATATACAGACAATTTCAAAGATCTTTATAATTATAACTTTTCAAAGTTTGGATGCTCAGGTTTGAAACTTCTCACAAACCATATCGACATTTCAAATTTTGGGAAAACTGGTTACAGAAGTGATTCATGGTATTATTGTTGTAAGATGAAGATCAAATTTCTTGTCGACGCAATGGAGAAATACAAAACTGAAGAATACTTTGTTATGACTGATTGTGACATTCACTTTTTCAATGAATGTCTCATCAATGACATTGTCAAAGAAGCTAAGCGCAAGAATCTAGACTACTATGGAACACATGATGGTGGAGACACATTATACAACACTGGGTTCTTTGTCATCAAGAATTCAGAAGAGATGAGATCTCTTCTCAACACCGTTGTGACCCGTCTAGAAACTGAAAAACCTCCACATGCTGATCAATCTATTATATGTGAACTCATTGTAAAATATAAACATGAATCAATTCCCGAATCATATTATATAGTTGGATATACTCCTGAAAAAATTCACAAGAATCTCTTGTATCATCATGCAACTCGAGCAAAAGATGATGATGATAAACTCGAACAACACAAGAAAATGGTGAAATCATACAATGAGAAGACTAGAAATGTTCCCATGATTCTTATGCTGATACTTATTCCTCTCATTTATTTGTTCGCCAAATTTATTACGAAATGAGCATTTGAATCATCTTCAAGTGAACATGCATTACTCAATTTCATAGATCGAGGCTTCACTCGTTCTATTGTATCCTTCACCTCTTGTGTCACCTTCTGGCATACACGTCCGGCAAGGTAATGTGATTGACCAGGATCCTCGCAGCATGTGTATGGGACTTTATCCCAGATTTCCTTGAATTCCTGGTCTTTCTCAATCAAATTGAACCATAAATTATCCATCCAGAAATAAGCCTCTACGGAATCTTTAGCTTTCCAATACTCATCATTTCTTTTTCCACCCTCCCAATACTTGCGGCACGCAGTGACCCACTTGTTCATCATGTAATTTCCAGGCTTTGACACGATGAACCAAGACGCAGGTCCTTTACATTCTTTGTTCCCATGATACATCCAGACTCCAGCTGGCTCAATATCTTTCCAGACCCAAGAGTCGAGTGGCTGCATACAGAGCATCGTCGAGTCGGCCCAGATGCCCCCGTATTTCGCAAGGAGTTCAAGACGAACAACATCTGATCGAGCTTGTGGAGTATCACCGTATATCGGAACCGGACAACTCTTCTCATCGATGAGTCTCACGTCCCACCCTGGGTTCAGTTTTTTCCAAGACTCGGCACATTTCTTTGAGAGCCACGGTGCTTTATCCCATCCCTGAAACCAGAGAATCCACACAATCTTCGGGAGTTTCTGAGGACGCAAGATATGTGCAAGAAGAGTAATGACCGCGATAATTAATAGAACCCATTTGACCACCATAACTATTATTTGATGACAACATTATAAACTCGCCAGAAACGTTCACCAAGTTCACGAAGCCCTGCAAAATTGAAATGGACACTATTTTGATTTGCGACATCACACTGAACATTCACAGTTGAAATATATCCAAATTTTTCGACAACATTTCCAGTGACTGGCCGAACCGCTGTTGTTCCAGTCGAAGTCTCGCCATTATTTAAAGTTACTGACATTGACTGTAAATTTGTCATGTATTGATTCTTTAGAGCATCTCCTACTCTCCAGTCTTTTGGATACCCACATGCCAAAAATGGGAATACCGATCCTCTTAAATCAGTTCTCAATTGGTTTACAAAGTCGCGAAGTCTATCTCTGTATGTATTCGCAGCAACATTTCTGTCTATATCTGCTTCACCTTGCGACCAAAGAACTGCAACGACTCTGTTATTTGTGTTCCAAGATAGAACCTTATTGACACGACGCACCATCGTTTTATACAATTGACCACCAAGATTCCATTGTATATTAGACTCCTTTATAAAAATATGCGACGTAATTGGATTAAGCATACCAGTAGCTTCGAACCCATTATGTATAATCAAAACCTTTTTATTTGGATTTGCATCTGCGTATCGCCTTGCAAATGTGTTGTAAAATCCAATCGATGGTCTGGCATTCCATGATGTAGAGTGAATAGACATTGGTTCAACTGATGGATAAATACCACAATTATTTACATATGTTGGTTCCAAACGTTCGAATAAATCGACACGATTCGCATTCAGTGGCCATGCTGGATCACGTTCTAGTATAAAAACTCTGGGATGTGGAGTTTTATCCCTTGCATTATCGAACACATTCATATTGTATGAAGCTATATTGCCCTGCGCATCCTGTCTTGCAGCTTCATTTGACCACCCAAGTGAATTTGATTGTCCAGCAACGACAATGATATCCCATGCGTCAGTAGATTTGTAACCTTCTGTGATGATCTGCGCTTTCATTACAAGATACAAAATAGCCATAACCAAGAGAATCCACTTGAACATATTTAATATCACACAATAAAATTTCCATGTTTGTTATAAACATGAACATCTTTTCACTCCGAGACACACAAAAACGTCCAGGATTCATGACCCCATGGTCCATCATACACTTTCTGTCAGGAGTCATTGCAGGTCTCCTCGTTCGGCACTTAAATCTCGATTTTTTCTGGTCCCTGGTGATTTATATTTTGATGAACCTCATCTATGAGGCAAAGGATGTGTGGTTTACAAATGGGACAAATTCATGGCAGAATACAATCGTTGATATTATAGTCGGAATACTAGGGTTTCTGTGGGTCACAAAGACGATCGTGAGCACAAAGATGGTTATCGTTTTGTCCACAGTCCTGTATCTCATTTTCGCAAGCCCAATGAGTTCAGATGAAAATAAAAAGACATGGTCATTTTCAACAAATTCATGGTATACGCGTGATTAAAAAAAAAGTTAGTATAACTATAAAATGAATAATGATGATGATTATGTGACTATCCTCGCAA
>JACCDW010300439.1_pt1 | contig 25102 bp, 22 predicted proteins | sample 7449781 | NCBI WGS metagenome assembly JACCDW01 (sample SAMN15323449, study PRJNA562643) | freshwater metagenome | isolation source: river surface water | place: USA:Blue River Watershed | collected 2017-08-18
ACCCGTTTTATTTACCTCCCATGGTAGTCCAATGGATATACCCGTATCACGTGAAAAACGTCCCTTTTGGAATGCTTTGTACCAATTAGGAAAGGAATTGCGACAAAAGCAGGAAGTGCGCGCTGCACTGGTTGTCTCAGCCCATTGGTGTACAAAGGGCACCTTTGTGAATGTGTCAACCGAGCAAAAACAGATTTATGATTACTATGGTTTTCCTGATGAGTATTACAAAGTCATCTACCATGCCAAGGGGGCACCAGAAATAGCACGTGAAGTAACAACATTGGTAAAACAAGCCGAAACAACTACCGATTGGGGACTTGATCACGGTGCATGGCCCATGTTGATGCATTTATTTCCAGAAGGAGACGTGCCTGTATTTCAAATGAGCATCGATTATTATGCGAAACCAGAGTACCACTACAAACTCGGTCAGCAATTAAAGGCATTGCGCAGCAAGGGCGTGCTAATTATTGGCAGCGGCTCATTGATTCACAATTTGCAATTGGTAGGTGAAAAAATGATGAAGGGCGATATGACCCCATTTGGTTGGGAAGCGGAGTACGACCAATGGATAAAAAAACAAATCGATGCGCGCGCCGTTCAAAATATCATTAACTATGAAACGAGCCATAAACTAGGGAAGCTGGCAGCGCCGACACCCGATCATTTTGTGCCCGTGCTTTACAGTTTGGGGTTGATGGATCCGAATGATCACATCGACTACTTTTACGAAGGTGCATCTAACCTACCCGCCTTTAGTGAGCGGTCGTTTATTATTCGTAGTTGATTAGACTAGCTGTTAAATCATAACACATGCTTATCATCATAATGATAACACTATAATCAACCCAAGCAGAATCATTGATAACACAAATCCCGCCACAATTACACCAATGGCGGCCATAAAATTGATCATGAAATTGCGAAAGCCTTGATTGTCGCTACCCAATCCAATGAGTCCAAGCAATACTAAACCTACCATAAGTAATCCTAGAATTCCGAATTCCGTAATTAAGACTGCTCCAAAAATTAATAATGTCACCATTCCCAACACCATAAAAAAGGCCTTTCTTTTAGTAAGTTTCTTATCGTTAGAAGGTTCAGGTGTTTGAGTCGGTTTAGGTGTGTAAGTGGGTTTAGGTTGGTAGGTAGTTATGGGCTTGGCTTTTAATTCACTTGCGTTTTCAACGATGCCATTTTCATAGACAATTTTTTTCAACTCATTAAACGGTATATAAACAGAAGTTGAATCCAATAGCCGCAGCTTCACCGCAACGTCATTAATTACAGTTACTTTTCCAACCAATTTTCGGCGATCGATCGCAAAAACCGTATCAGATGTAGGTAAAAACGAGTGTCTCACTGAAGAAGGAGTCCCTTTTTTAGAGTCACCCATAACTTCTTCCTTGATGGTAGCAGTTGGAGAAACCTTAATGGAGGTTCTCTGTTCTTCCATCCTTCCCTTTTTACTTTCATTGCCCGAAGCAGATGCAAAATAAATGCCTTTACAGTACTTCCTCGATAGAAATAAATCCTGTTTACAACCCATTAAGCAGAGATGTAGTAGGAGCAAAAACAATATCGGATGTGCCTTTAGTTTATTCACCTGTTTAACTATCACTTATTCGTTGTTTACATTCAAAATTTGATTCATCTTTTCTTTGCGACAATCACCTTCGAAATGGCTTGTTTGAACACACCTCGTCAACGTATTTTTAATCGATGGTCACTTTCAAAATAAACCATCCTACTTTGTTCGGTAACTTCTATGTGATTAATCCTATCTATTGACAAGTCATGCAACACGCCATCCTTTTCATACAAGACGAATAACCGTCTTACCTCGTGAATGGTACACCTTGTTTTAATTGTGCCATCCTTTAGATAAATTCTGGTTTTTCCCAATTCAGTCCATTTGACGGTATTACCATTAATAGATAGTTTGGTGCACGAATCATTGCTTTGTGTTTGTCCATAAAGCTGTTGAACGACAATTATCCCAAACAGCAGCAATAAAAACCGTTTCATCACCAACACCTTATTCAATCTTTTTCTTCTTCTGAATATTGAATCCCATCATTATGCCTATGGTCGTTCCATCCTTTCGAGGAACAGCATAAATATTCACAGGGATGTTCAAGTAACCAGAGCGAAAGGTTTTGCCAACGGCCACAATTAATCCAGTAGACAAAGATACCTCACCCCTACTATCTAAGCGCTCTATTGGTTCGTAAGGGTTTTTTCCATTCTTTGAATCCCATTCATAATCCAGGTGCCATTTCCCGTAATTATCATAATATCCAGTTGCCTTTTTAACCAACCTAAAATTTGGACCAAAACCAAATTCAAATCCGTTACCAAAACGAAATCCAAGAAGGGGTGCATAAGAAGGAATAAAGCGTTGACTTTCAAGACCACCAATCATAATTATATTTTCAACCAATGCTTGGAAATTTCCAGCGCTGATGTACTGAAACTCTTGTTGCCAGCCGAATAAAAAATTAACGGGATACATTCCAAATTCACCATTACTGGTATTCGTACCTGTTAGAATAGAATACGCGTTACCAGTTGTTGCGTTGAAGCCCATTCGAGGTCCGTTCAATTTAAATCCATTTTTTGGCGATTCAATTGGCAAATCATAATTCACCAATAATTTTTCGAGATTGGGATCTATAGGGGTGCCCACAAGTTTTGCCACTGATAAAGAGATCATTTTTTGAAGTTCAGGCAAATTCAAGTACTCCGTTGTATTTGACCGGTCCACATTTGCAGTTGCCACATCAATAACCCGAAGCGTTATAATTATTTTCTCACCAAAACGTTCAACGCTTCCATTCATAACCTTTTCTGCATTCAGTAGTTTTCCAGCATCTGACATACATTGCTTTGTGAGACAAGTGGATAAGTCGTACTTAGCATTTTTAAGTACTTGAGCAACTTCGTACTTGTCCATTACATTGTAGAAGCCGTTTTTTTCCAACTCCAGTCGCACCATAAATGCCACTTCTTGTGGATCGTTAATGATGCCTCTGCTCTCAATATTGAGCACGGCCAAATTCGGTTTCTGTTGAGCCACCATAAGGGTAGTCAGAACGAAAGTTATTACAACTAGTAGATTTCTTTTAAGCATGATATTTTGCGTTTGTTGTTAGTATTTAATTTTGAAAAAATGTTTGGCCATTTTCGCGTTGCTCTGTCATCACAAAAGAGGACGCATTCACATAGTAAATTGGTCCACTTGGATTATCGTAACGCCGGTAAACCAAAATTTTAGGGGTTTGATTGATTATGATAATTCGCACCTTTACTGAAGTAGGACGAATAATTGTATCGTACCGAGGCAATGAATTGTTAGAATCATTTTTTGAAATTGCAGGCTTTTTTAAAAGCGAATCGGCTGTTTCAGTCGATGCCAGGGTAGCCATTGTTGGAGCATTTTCACCTTTTAATAACAAGTAGAGAGAGTCTTCTTTATTTACCGGCACACTGTAAACGAAATCACAAATACGGGCATAATTGGAGATGGTTTGATCAGCAAAAACAATTCTTGGAGCAGAAGAAAAACCAAAAATCACCATGTGTTTTGATTGGTTACATGGATAAATAGCTACCACCTCCGAAGTGGAAATATCATGGAGAACTCCTTCATACTGATATGTGATTTGCTGAGCTAGTGTATCAATTCGCCAAATCTGGACATTCTGTTTTACCCTTTTCCCTTTCGGTTTAAGGTTAACCTTTCCCAAGTCTTTTAAATAGGTAAAGTGATTGTCTTCCCAATCGATTTTAAATAACGGCGTTTGTTGTGCCCATGAAAACAAACTTGAAGCACTTATAACGACTATTAAGAGGTATTTCACGGTACAAGATTACAATCCTCTTAAAGGGATTGAAAATTGATTCGTGCGACGACCTGCCTTAATTTTTCAAAAAATGAATTTCAACCGAATGTCGGTAAAATGATTTAGGAGAAGTTGCAACTTTAACTTCTTACAAAGAAGTATTTGCATTTTTTGCAACTACTCAAGCGTTCTATTATTGAGGTATACTAAAAATTCCCTGTAGACAAGACCCTATCCAAGAAATTGATTAATGCTTGCCAACTTAGCACATCGGCTCTTTTGTTATAGGCGGCGCCCTTCATTGGATCATTTCCAGCAGCAGGATCGGTGAAGGCATGCACTGCCTTGGAATACGAAATCATTTGCCAATCAGCGTTCGCTGCCCGCATTTCATTTAAAAACGTTGACACTTCCTTCGCCGGCACATATGGATCTTCGGCACCGTGTAAAATCAATAGTTCAGTAACCATTGGTTCAACAGTTCGTAGACTATCCTTCGCTAAGCCTCCATGAAAGGAGACAACACCGCGCACTGGTAAACGACCACGAGCCGCTTCGATAGCTCCAGTACCACCAAAGCAATACCCAATCACTACAATTTTATCTGGATCAGCACCTAGATTGATTAATTGTTCAATAGCCGCCTTAATTCGTGCTTGATACAATTGGTAATTCTTTTTATAAAAACCAGATAATTTTGCAGCCTCTTGAAAATTCGATGGTTTCACCTTTGAACCATAAACGTCAGCTGCCAATGTTATGTAGCCCAGTTGGGAAAGTCGCTTAACGGTTTCTTTTTCATGGTCTGTAATTCCCATCCAAGCTGGTAATACAATGACTCCTGGTTTGCCAGTGTGCGGTTTTACTGTTTTTTGCGCCAAGGCATAATACCCTGTTAGAACAGTAGTATCACACATATAATTGATAGCCGTTTGAGCATGAAGCAAACCAAATGCGCAGAATAAAACTGTTAGGTATATTGATTTCATAATTTAGAATACCCTTAAATGTACAACTTTAGAACGAAAACTTTCAGCAAATAAAGACAACTGTATAGTAGGTTGGACTACAAATCATTCATGTTTTTTAAGTAATAGGCCGCTTGCGTTTGTATTTCCAGCTTTTCATCCCCTGCCATTTTCTCCACCTGCTTTAACATCATTGAAATTCGGTGATTTCCTTTCAATTTTTCAAAATGTTGGATATAAAAATTCCAATACAAACTATTAAAGGGACATGCCCTTTCACCGTAACGTAGCGACTTGGAGTAATGACAAGACCTGCAGTAATTGCTCATTTTATCAATGTAAGCCGCCGCAGAAATATATGGTTTCGAACCAAGCACCCCGCCATCGGCGTATTGACTCATGCCGCGTGTATTTGGCAATTCTACCCATTCAAACGCATCAATGTAGATGCCCAAGTACCAACGATCCACCGCATCAGGATGGATCCCTGCTAACAAGGCAAAATTGCCCGTAATCATCAAGCGTTGTATGTGATGTGCATAGGCCAAACTTAAACTTTGTCCAATTGCGTGTTTAAGGCAATTGAGTTTTGTTTGTCCTGTCCAATACCACTTTGGTAAATCGCGTTGATGGTGAAAGAAGTTTTCACTTGCAAAATCCGGCATGCGGGTCCAATATATTCCCCTTACATATTCGCGCCAACCGAGAATCTGTCGAATGAAACCTTCGGCTTGCTCGAGTGCTACTTTACTTGGATTTTGAAGGTACTCTGCTTCAACCGCTTTTATGACCTCCAAAGGTCCAATCATTTTAATATTCAGTGCAAACGAGAGGCGCGAGTGAAACAGAAAAGAAAAATGCGTGTGCATCGCATCTTGGTACTTGCCAAAATGTGGTAATAATTCCTTTATAAAAAAGTCAAGAACCTTTAAAGCCTCCTTTCTTGTCGTTGGCCAGCCGAATGATTCTGCGCTCGCTTCGCCAATAGTTGGTATGGCCGCTTTTGAAATAGCCTGCCATATTTCTGTATAATCGTGTTGGAATAGAGAAGGGTTGGGAATTTTTATTTCGCCTTTGTAGGTATGCCGATTTTCCTGATCGTAATTCCACCTTTCACCTATGGGCTGGTCGCCTTGCATAAGCACCTTGTAACGCATCCGCATTTTACGGTAAAATGTTTCCATTAAGTACTGCTTACGCACCCCAAACATGTCGGAAAGGGTATCTCTTTTAGTCAAAAAATGCTCCGTGTCAACGGCATTTACTTGGATTGACAAGGTGGCTGAAAAAGAGGCGAGTTGTTGATCGAGACGGTATTCATCGGGTAATTGGTACTCGAAATGGGTTGCTGCATATTCCTCAATTAACCATTTTAAATTGTTTGTAATAGATTGTTTGTTCCGTGGATCGCCTATCAAGAGGTGCTCAACGCGGTGGCCCTTTTTTTTCAAGTACGATGAAAAGTTATACATAGCCGCAAATATGCCGATGACTTTTTGTGCATGATGGGTTACATACGTCGCTTCCTCCTTCACTTCCATCATTACATATAAGACTTCTGGATTCACCACCTTGTACCACGTATGGCCATAATGGAGTTGGTCGCCGAGTATAAGTCGAATGGTTGTTATCTTTTCTTTCTGCATGTATCGCTGCAATAGATGACTTCTTCCCATACCCGTTCCCATTTTTTTCGCCAAACAAATGGACGTAAGCACGATCGGCAAATTTTTGATGGCAGATTGTTTTTTGAAACTGCTTTTCCCTTTTGTCTCATGCGCCTTTATGTATTAATTTTCATTTTGTGCGCCTAACAACCATCGTTTTCTAAAACTATTATCCGCGTCAAATAACCGAGCTTGCTTCTCCACATCGAAGTACCGATGGTTTCTGGGATCGTTTCCAACGCCTGCGAGATAGGTCCAGTTACCATAATTACTGCTCACATCATAGTCAATTAACCAATGTTCAAACCAAGCAGCGCCATACCGCCAATCTTGTTGCAAATCATTTACAAAATAACTGGCTACCACTTGGCGCATGCGGTTACTCATAAAACCTGTGGCCTTGAGTTGCAACATCGCGGCGTTAACCAGTTCATTCGTTGTTTGCCCATGACACCAGTTTTCAAACTGAGCCCGATTGTGATGGTTGGGATTTGTGGTGGACTTTAACCCGTGCTTAATAAAGTACTTATTCCCCATTTTAATCATACTCAATTTGAAAAAGTCGCGCCATAACAATTCAAAAAACAACCAATAGGTCGATTTGTTGGCGCCCTGCTCTCGTTCGTGTGTTTGAATAGCCGCGTAGATTTGCCGTGCAGAAATACACCCATTGGCCAACCAGGGCGATAGTTGGGATGAAAATAAAGGTCCATGCAACTGGTTTCTGGTATCATAATACGTATCGATTGCGCCACTTTCAATAAACAATTCCAAGCGCTTCGCCGCCTGCTTCTCCCCGCCTTTGTAATAAACATCCGCTCTGGAATCTTGAAAAACTTCCGGCAATCCAACTTCTGCCGCGGATGGCAAATGCGCTTCATTCAAGTCGATTGGACCAACTAAGTTTGTTGGTGACAAGGCCATGGCTGGAATGACTAATTGTTTCTCAACGAGCTTCCTAAACGCTGTGAATTGATTGGGCAGAAGTTCAGGCTGATGCAAAAAAGTAGTAGCATCAATTAAGGTGCTCACTGGAATATCCCTGATAAGTATCCCCTTTTCAATCATCACTTGCTCTATTCTATATTCAAGTTGCTGCTCGTATACGCCTGGCTCGCGCTGGTATCTAAATTCCGTCACTTTGAATTGCCTACACAATTCCATTAATATCGATTCAGGATTTCCACGACGCACCAAAAGCGGTAGTCCCAGTTCATTCAACGAATCCCTTAACGTTTGTATGGACTCTGAAAGAAATCGAAAACGATGTGGTCCCATACTCGAACTCCCAAAAGCCGTTGGTTGAAACCAGGGCTCTTCAAATATGAAAACAGGTATTACCTGACACCTAGAAAAACGACTAAAAGTGAGCAACGGTTGATCTGCTAGCCTCAAATTGTTGCGAAACCAAACTAAAACCACCTCCATAATTTTGTTTAACTTTTCAAGCTGAAAATTAAACAAAATCATTTATCGATGCAATTTTATCATTCAACCTTTACAGGTTGTTTATTACCTTTTTTGTGTTGGTTTAATTAGATTATCAGCAGCCACCCACTAAACCCGACCATCTTTAATTTGGTCGACCAGTGATGGGTCGAGCAAGGTAGACGTGTCGCCAAAATTCGAAAAATCACCTTCTGCCACTTTCCTTAAAATACGGCGCATGATTTTTCCACTACGCGTTTTTGGTAGGCCAGTAACAAACTGAATTTTGTCTGGTTTGGCAATGGGACCAATAATTCTAGACACAGTTTGAACAATGTCTTGCTTTGATAAATTTTCATCACCATGTATTCCGTTGTAGATAACGAAGGCATAAATACCTTGGCCCTTGATATCGTGCGGATAACCCACCACGGCACTCTCAATAACACCGGCGTGCATATTAATGGCATTTTCAACTTCAGCTGTACCGATTCTATGACCACTTACGTTCAATACATCGTCTACTCTACCGGTAATTCGATAATGCCCATCTTCATCTCTTAAGCAGCCATCGCCTGTGAAATATTTTCCAGGATAGGTGCTAAAATAGGTTTGACGGCACCGCTCATGGTCACCATACGTTGTACGAATAATAGAAGGCCAAGGGGCTTTGATACAGAGATTTCCTGTAACACCATTTCCTTCAATTTCAATCCCTTGTTCGTCTACCAAACACGGCTGTATGCCAGGCATTGGTAACGTAGCAAAGGTCGGCTTTGCAGGAGTAACACCTGCTAAGTTGGATATTAATACACCTCCAGTTTCTGTTTGCCACCAGGTGTCTACAATCGGGCAATTTTCTTTACCAACGTGTTTATTGTACCAATGCCACGCTTCTTCATTAATCGGTTCTCCAACAGTACCAAGCACTTTTAGTGAACTCAAATCCTTTCCATTCAACGGTTCTAAACCAAAACCCATTAAACTTCGAATAGCGGTTGGTGCCGTGTATAAAATATTGACCCGGTATTTTTCTACAATCTCCCAGAAACGGCCAGCATCGGGCCATGTAGGGATACCTTCAAACATCAACGTGGTTCCACCGGCTGACAATGGCCCATAAACAATGTAACTGTGCCCGGTAATCCAACCTATATCAGCAGTACAAAAATGCACCATCCCTTCTTGGTATTGAAAGGCATTTACAAAAGTATAATTGGTCCATACCATGTAACCTGCAGTTGTATGTACTACTCCCTTTGGTTTGCCAGTTGAACCCGATGTGTAAAGAATAAACAAGACATCCTCTGCATCCATTTCTTCAGCAGCACAGTAAGGGTTACCTTGTGTTTCAACCTTCCTGATTTCATCTTCCCACCATACATCCCTTCCTTTAATCATGCTTACCGGCGTGCGCGTGCGGGTAGACACTATTACTCTTTTCACCGTGTGATCTCCAACAAGGGCATCATCAATCACGCTTTTTAAAGGAATGGCTTTTGCACCACGAAAGGCTCCATCACTGGTAATAATATATTCTGCCTTCGCATCGTGCACCCGGTCGGCAATGGCTTGTGCAGAGAATCCACCAAAAATAACTGAATGAATCGCGCCAATACGGGCACAAGCTAAAACGGCAATGGCTAATTCGGGAATCATCCCCATGTAAATACACACGCGGTCGCCCTTTTTTACGCCATTGTTCTTTAATACATGGGCAAATTGCATCACCTTAAAATGCAATTCTTTGTATGTAAGTAGGCGGTGGTGCTCCTCTGGGTCATTGGATTCCCATATTATGGCGGGTTGATTGCCTAACTTTTCAAGATGACGGTCTAAACAATTTTCAGTAATGTTCAATTTACCACCATTAAACCATTTAATATCGGGACGAATAAAATCCCACTCCAACACGTTATCCCATTTCCGTTTCCAAGTAAAGTGACTGGCAATCTCTCCCCAAAATCCTTCTGGATCTTCAATGCTTCGTTGGTACTCTTTTTTATAGGTAACTAAATCCTTAATCTGGTAAGGGTAAGACATAAATGTTTTTTTTAGACTATCAATTATTCTTCAGCAATGCCTGCTTGAAATTTATAAACTTCGCCGGTAACAGGAATTTCAACACCTGCGTAACCTGCATCAATTAATTTATCACGGAACACTTCTCGTGCGTCATCCTCACCATGTACCAAAAAGATTTTTTTGAGCAGCTCTGGAGATTGGCATTTTATGTAGTTTAACAGCTCATGATAATCAGCATGAGCGCTAAGTGAATGCAAGGTCTCAATTCGGGCAGCAACTGGAATTTCCTCCCCAAAAATGCGCACCACTTTCTGCCCTGCCGATAATTTTGCGCCCAAGGTCTCAGGTGCGCAATACCCACTTATAACCACAGTGTTTTGTGTTTTTGGCAATGCCCTCATCAAGTGGTGTTTAATTCGGCCCGCATCTGCCATGCCCGAGGCAGAAATTACAATACAGGGTTCATGCAAAACGTTTAACCGCTTTGAATCCTCGGCTTCTGTAATAAAGGTCAATTCTGGGAAATCAAATGGATCAGGATCTGTTTTTATAACGGCAAGTACTTCTTCGCGCATCGAATTAGCATGCTTCCTCAGTACTGCCGTGGCTTTGGCGGAGAGGGGACTATCGACAAATACTTTCAATTTTTTAAAATGCCCCTGATTGCGAAGGTTGTTCAAAATAAAAAGTATATCCTGTGTCCTACCTAAACTAAAGGCGGGAATAATAACACGTCCCCTATTTTCGACGCAAGTCGTCTGAATAATTTCTTTAAGGCGCGCACTTGTATTTTCTTCTGTCTCATGTTCCCGGTTACCATAGGTTGATTCACAAAGTAATACATCCGCTTGCGGAAATGGCTCTGGCGCCTTCAAGAGAAGATCGTTATATCGGCCAACATCGCCAGAAAAAGCCAAATGGACGTGGCCCATATCCGAAGCGACTTTCAAAAAAACAGTGGCACTGCCAATTAAATGCCCATTGGGAATAAACGTTAACTCCGTTCCTTCCATCACTTCGTGCGTTTGATGAAATGGAAGCACTCGGAGTAATTTCAAACACCCTTCGGTGTCGGCAATGGTGTACAAGGGTTTAATCAAGGGTAATCCCTTTTTTTCGCGTTGGCGATTAATGTAACGCACATCGCCTTCTTGTATGTGGGCACTGTCGGTCAGTAACACCTTTATAACGTCTGCAGTAGCCTCGGTACAATAAATGTCACCGCGAAAGCCTTGTTTATAAAGCAAGGGCAAGCGGCCCGAATGATCAATATGGCCATGAGACAGCACAACTGCCGACAAGCGGGTCGGATCAACCCCTATTTTTTCATTGAGCTGTTGCGTTGCAGTTCCTTGTCCTTGAAAAAGCCCACAGTCTAACAGTAACTGCTGCCCTGCATCGGTTGTCAGTAAGTGACTGCTTCCTGTCACGGTTCCAGCTGCACCAAGAAACTTAATTTTCATAGACCAAATTGCGCTTACTTACGATAAAAAGTTGGATCGCCATTCAACAAGGCCATGTCTTTTTTGAAGTTGGCAAGAAGGGTCGATTCCTTCACTGTTACAGGGGGAAATGCTTCTGAAACGGCATCCATGGTAGTGATAAATGCTTGTTTCATTTCAGGGGACAGGTAGTGGCTGTTATTCTTTAATTCACGAATAGCCCATTCGTAAGTGGTATCCACATCGTGTCGTTCCTTTCTTAGTAATTCGAACACTATACCCGAAATATCATAGGATGGATGACCGTCTTGCAAGCCGTTTTTTACGATTTCCTCAAACCGCTCCATTTCTTCACGTTGAACTTTTCCATCGGCAAAAGCAATGGTATAGGCAATTTCACCTAAGGCATAATACAGGTTTTCGGTTGGGGACATAACAAAAAAGTTTAGTTATGTCCAAATTAAGCAATAATCAGCAAGAAAAAAATAGCACAAATCATGCATAGTAGTGAACTATCTCGCTTTTGTATGAATTGAAAGAACACAACAAAACTTTAAGCGAAGTCACTTAAAACACTGTTACAGAGATGCTTTAAGTCTTTTTGGTAACCTATTCACTATTCTAGCCAATAAAAAGGTGCACCCAACCTTTGGCGCGATTGTTGCGTATTTAGTTATAGAACGTTATTAAAAGGAGGGCCCCATGTCGTACAGACAAATTACATTACCCGCATTCCCTTTAAACCTGGTTTTGTTGCCGGGCGAGACCACTAAAATTCACATCTATGAAGAGCGTTACAAACAACTTGTAGAGGAATGCATACAAAACGACGCAGCATTTGGTATACCTTTTACTGAAAAGGGAAAAATACTGCCCTTCGGTTCAGAAGTCCGCATTTCACGCATTTTAAAAAGTTACGAATCTGGTTCAATGGATATTCTCATTGAGTCTAAGGGGATATTTAAGTTGCTTGAGTTTACAGAAATCCTACGGCCGAAACTTTACGGTGCTGCCAAGGTCGAAATTATGCCTTTGCCACAACGCGTTCTTTTACCTTCCTTGCAAGATGCAACGGTGCAATACTTCAGTTCTGTACAAAACAAATTGATTGATTACGACACAGTGGCTAAACTCACTGTTTTCAGCGTAGCAACGGCCTTACAATTAACCAATACAGAGAAATACCGGTTAATTTCATCACCCCATCCACAAATGCAATTGCTTAACCAAATCAATTTTATTCTGCACATTATTAATTCTGAACAGCAGATAAAAGATCGCTTCATAGAAAATTAAAGTGGAAGTCGGTACCCTACTCCTAATTCGAAATTATAGGCGACTGCATAATGGGTTCTTAATCCAAACAAGAAGGAAAGTCCGGATGGATGATAATACCGCACACCTAAACGTGTTACCAATACCGCATCTGGATTGAATTTCTGAAACACGTAGTACCCAATTTCGATAGGAACACTTACTTGACCAATGTTGTAGGCATAACCTGCTTTAAGTGAAACACGCAAGGCTTGCTGAAGCTTCGGCCATTCGCCCAAGGTATAACGGTAGTCTATTCTGTAATTATCATCGTAAAAAATGTCGGTACCCAAAATAAACGTGTGGGTGTTTCTAATCCGTCGGTGGTAGGATAATTGTAACGACCGTGTTAGGGTTAAACTATCAGCCACACCTCTTTGATTGAGGCCAAAAGCCAGCATGGCCAGCAACTCGTTCTTCTTGCAATGATTGGCTTTTTCTTTTTCGTCGGGTGCTTGACGAACCACATTCCTTGCCTTTGGAAGCAAGATATTTAAGCCAGTACCCAATCCAACCACATTCAAACCTAAATTGGGATTATACATGTGACCGTTACTATAATGGGTAAACGTGAGTCCCGGCTCTAGCGTTAAGTACTCATTCAAATGCCAGGTCATCATCCATCTAAATTGAACAAAGGCGTTGACGTGACTGCCTATGGCAATATTTTTGCTATTGGTAGCGATGTCAAATTTCTTGTTTAAGTAACTGGCTCCCCATGCCATACGCATCGAGAGGCGCCACCATTTATCTTCTTTTTTGAGTGGAATTTCGACATAAGGTGCCGCAGTAAAGGCATACCCCAATTGGTTAGGATTTTTGAAATCCATTACGTGGAAAGTCACTCCAATGTTTGGAAAATTATTCTCCTGGTGCCAAAGCTTATTTCCGATGGTGGGTTTGGAAAGATTGAATTCATAAAGATCAGGGTACCCTTTAACCAAATGCCCTATTGTTGCGCGATGTATTAAAACAAATCCCTTAGAATAAACCGGCTTTATTTGCCATCCTGGATAACTGGTCACGCCATTTTGCGATAGCCCCTTCAGACCTAATAATCCAAATAAAACTCCAAGTAACCGCGCTTTCATTGCCAGTGGCGAATTTACTAAAATCTGTCAACGAATGGTTGGTAGTCGTGGGTTTATCGTAGAGGAATGTTAAATTTGCGGGATATGGATTCACGCGCAGCAGCCTTTCTGCGATTGCTAAAAATCATGGATGAACTTAGGGAACAATGTCCCTGGGACAAAAAACAAACCATCGAAAGCATCCGCCATCTCACCATTGAAGAAACGTACGAACTAAGTGACGCCATTCTAAAGATGGATTACAATGAGATCAAAAAAGAAATTGGCGATATTTTATTGCACATTGTGTTTTACTCACGTATTGCCAGTGAAACCAATCAGTTTAATATTACGGATGTTATTGATGCGCTGTGTGATAAGTTAATTTTTCGTCACCCTCACATCTATGGTGATGTTAAAGCAGAAACCAGCGATCAGGTGGTGCAAAATTGGGAACAACTAAAACAAAAAGAAAAAGGCGGAAATAAGTCGGTTCTCTCTGGTGTGCCTAATAGCATGCCGGCCCTACTCAAAGCTTACCGCATACAAGAAAAAGCCCGTGCTGTTGGTTTCGATTGGGAAAAACCTGAACAGGTATTTGAAAAAGTTAAAGAAGAACTTCAAGAATTTGAAACGGAAGTCCGATTGAATGATAAGGACAAGGCTGAGAAAGAATTTGGTGATGTATTATTTTCCTTGATCAACTACGCTCGGTTTCTGAATATCAATCCCGAAGATGCCCTTGAACAAACCAATAGGAAATTTATCAACCGCTTCAATTATATGGAACAAAAGGTAAAGGCTTCAGGTAAGGCTATTGCCGATTGTACTTTGAACGAATTGGACGTTTATTGGAATGAAGCAAAAAACAGTTGAACTTACTAAGCTGGTCCTAAAGCAAAATGCGGGTGTATGGATTGCTTACCTCCTACTCGTTGGGATAGGCTTATTCCATATTTTCACCTACGATAAACCCACGCTCCACCTTCTACTCAACAAGGCAGTTGGGAATCACTACCTGGACGGTTTCTTCTTTTATATAACTTACTTGGGGGATGGTTCCTTGGTAACGTTCTTGCTGTTAGCGATACTGCTATTCAATGCAAGAACAGGCCTAATGGCGACAGCCTCCTTTCTCACGGCAACCTCCATTGCGAACTTGTTAAAGTACACCTTGTTTGATGATGTTAACCGACCAACTTACTATTTCAATTATTTCGACAAAGAACATCCGCTGAAGCTGGTAGAAGGGGTTAGCACCCATATCCATAATTCTTTTCCTAGTGGCCACGCCACTCAAGCGTTTGCTATCCTGCTTTGCCTATGCCTTGTGTCAAAATCACACTTCTTAAAATACCTATTTTTTGTGTTAGCGGTGCTTGCAGCCTACAGCCGGGTGTACCTATCGCAACATTGGTTAAACGATATAACCGCTGGAAGCGTTATTGGCACTATTTCGTGCTTATTCTGGTACTTTTTCATTGAACAACATTCTCGATTTGATGGCCTTAACCGCCCCTTACTAGCAATCGTTCGTGGACATGCCAAATAACAGACCTTCCATAAAACACAGTCTGATTTTGTTAGTGCTCTCTGCACTACTGTTCATCCCGTTGGCTGGTGATTGCCCTTTGTTTGATTGGGACGAAGTGAATTTTGCTGAATGCGCCCGCGAAATGGTCGTATCAGGGAATTACGCTTATGCACAAATTAACTTTAAACCTTTTTGGGAGAAACCGCCGTTTTTTATTTGGATGCAAGCAGCCTCAATGAATGTTTTTGGGGTGAATGAATTTGCAGCACGCTTTCCTAATGCCATCTGTGGCATTCTGTCCTTGCTCTTCATGTACCACGCAGGCTCAAAAAGTCACTCCACACGGTTTGGTTGGATGTGGGCCCTTATTTATTCCGCCACGGTACTACCGCACTTTTATTTTAGATCCGGCATCATTGACCCTTGGTTCAATTTGTTCATTTTCTACTCGCTATGGCAGGCATTTCATTTAATCAATGCCCCATTAAAAGCGAATTGGTGGAAAGCCCTGCTTGGTGGTATAGCACTTGGATTGGCGGTGCTCACAAAAGGTCCTGCTGCCTTGTTGATTGCTGGTCTCACTGTTATTGTTTACTTGCTTGTTCAACGTAATTTTAAAGGTTTCCTTCAACCTGGGCTTTGGCTTTTTGCGTTAACGTCGTTGCTAACTTCGTTAAGCTGGTTCTTGGTTCAATGGCTAAACGGGAAACAACAAATTATTCAAGAATTCATCGAATATCAAATTCGTTTGTTTGAAACAGGTGATGCGGGACATAGTGGTCCCTTTTACTACCACGCCTTGGTTATTTTAATTGGCTGTTTTCCAGCGTCGCTTATTTTTATTACCAATCTTCAACGCAACAGCCATCACACGCCTACACAAACTAATTTACAGCGCCTCATGAAACTGCTTTTCGTAGTGGTCTTGGTGCTCTTCTCGGTGGTTAAAACTAAAATTGTCCATTATTCTTCCCTCACCTATTTTCCTTTAACCTTCTTAGTAGCCGATGCCTTGGTAAACAAGTCCACAACAAATCTTGGCAACCGTTGGCTAAAAGTGCTCTTTTGGTTAATTGGCCTTGTTCTCACCATCGCTTTTACAGCTGTAACTTCTATTAGGCTCTTTAAAGATCGGTTACTGGCTTCTGGTTTAATAAAAGATGAATTCGCCGTGGGCAATTTAAATGCTGATGCCAATTGGACAGGAGTTGAAATCATCATTCCTATTTTATTTCTCTCGGCTACCATCTTGTTTTACCGGGCTACCTTTGCCGCGAAACAAAACCAACGGCTATTGTTGCCTTCATTAGGTTTGTACGTTTTGTTTATATGGACAACTGTTGTCCTGCTCCTACCACGCATTGAAGAATACACCCAACATGCTGCTATCGAATTTTATAAAGAAAAAGGGAAGGAATCGTGTTATATCGAAACGCAAGGATTTAAAAGTTACGCCTTTCTGTTCTATTCAAATCGTTTGCCAAGTGATTACGATAATCCTGAACAAATAAAATACATCGAAAGGCAATTGGATGAAATGGTGATGGAAGGCCATTCACGCATTACCAGTTATGGACTTTGTAACCTTTTTTGGATGGAACATGGCACCACCGACCGCGTGTCGTATGTTGTTACCAAACCATCAGAAAAGAAAGAAATGGAAAAATTCCCTTGGATGGTGCCACTTTTTGAAAAAAACGGTTACGTTTTCTATAAGCGCGAACCAGGACCAGCAACCCCTTATTGACAGGTTTTACTGTCAAATAGTCCTTCTTTTTTCATTGGCATAGTATGTGTAACTTGTCAACTCATATCTACTCACATGGCTTTTAGTGATTTCCTCAATATATCAGCAAAAACAGGCATCGACGACGACGCAGACTTCATTCCATTGCTTTCAGCAGAAGATGAAGACCAAATGCGCAACGAGGCGCTGCCTGAAATACTGCCAATTTTACCGCTAAAAAATACAGTACTTTTTCCCGGTGTTGTTATTCCTATTACAGTTGGTCGTGACCGCTCCATTCAATTGATTAAGGATGCCAATAGCAGCGATAAAATCATCGGTGTGGTGGCTCAAATTCGCGATAACATCGAAGAACCTGGACCCGAAGATCTCTACCGTATTGGCACCGTGGCTCAAATTATAAAAATGCTGCGCATGCCTGATGGTAATACTACTATCATTATCCAAGGTAAAAAACGGTTTCAAATTGATGACTACATTCAAAATGAGCCCTATCACAAAGCGACGGTGACTGCTGTTGATGAAGTGCGACCTTCTAAACAGGATACGGAGTTTGATGCTATTGTGTCGAACCTCAAAGAAACCTCAACGTCGATTATTCGCATTTCTCCCAATATTCCTACCGAAGCCAGCTTCGCCATCAACAACATTGAAAGTCCTGCTTTTTTAGTGAATTTCATTTCAAGCAACATGAATGCTGCCACGGCAGACAAACAAAAAATGCTTGAAGTGCCGAATTTAAAGGAGCGCAGTTTGTTAGTTCTTGAATACTTGAACAAGGAACTGCAAATGGCCGAACTGCGCAATCAAATCCAAAATAAAACCAAAATGGATTTGGACAAGCAGCAACGAGAATACTTCCTCAATCAGCAAATAAAAACCATTCAAGAAGAACTGGGTGGCAATAATTTTGAGCAGGAAATTAGTGGCTACAAAGAAAAAGCGTTAACCAAAAAATGGTCGGCAGAGGTTAAAGAAGTCTTCGAAAAACAATTGGCCAAGTTGCAACGGATGAACCCCAATGCAGCAGAATATGGTATCCAAACCAATTACATTGAACTGCTTTTAGAATTGCCTTGGGAAGATTTTACTGTCGATAATTTCGACCTTCACCACGCTACCTCTATACTCGATGAAGATCATTACGGACTAGAAAAAGTGAAACAGCGTATCGTTGAACACTTGGCTGTGCTCAAACTAAAAGGCAATCTAAAATCGCCCATCATTTGTTTGTACGGCCCTCCGGGGGTAGGTAAAACGTCGCTTGGAAAAAGTATCGCCAAAGCTCTCAACCGAAAATACGTGCGCATGAGCCTAGGGGGATTAAAAGATGAAAGCGAAATTCGTGGTCATCGCAAAACCTATATTGGGGCCATGCCGGGACGCGTGCTACAAAACCTCAAAAAAGTACAATCGTCGAACCCTGTTTTTATTCTCGATGAAATTGATAAAGTAGGCAACGATTACCATGGCGACCCTTCATCGGCGTTGTTGGAAGTGCTCGACCCAGAACAAAATGCCAGCTTCTACGATAATTTCCTCGAAATGGATTACGACCTCAGCAAGGTTATGTTTATTGCTACGTGCAACAACCTGGCCACAATTCAACCGGCCTTGCGCGACCGCATGGAAATTATCGAAGTCAATGGTTATACCGTTGAAGAGAAAATAGAAATTGCAAAACGGCACCTCGTACCAAAGCAGGTGGAAGAAAGCGGACTTAAAAAAGCGCAATTAAAATTAAGCGATAAAATTTTGGAATTCCTCATCGAAACCTACACTGCTGAAAGCGGTGTTCGTCACCTTGAAAAATTAATTTCTAAAATCGCTCGCCACATGGCCGTTCATATTGCCAAAGAAGAAGAATTGCCAAAGGTAACGGAAGAGAGTATTATTAAAATTCTTGGTCCAAGTCACATTCGCAATAAATACCAAGGAAATGACCATGCAGGTGTAGTTACTGGTTTAGCTTGGACCCAGGTTGGCGGCGATATTCTTTTCATTGAAACCAGTCTTAGCAAAAGCAAGGGCGCTAAACTAACACTCACTGGTAATTTGGGGGATGTTATGAAAGAAAGCGCAACGCTTGCACTCGAGTACCTGAAAGCCCATCCACACCTTATCGGTCTCGACGATCAAACCTTTGAGGAACAAAGCATCCATATTCATGTTCCAGAAGGAGCAACGCCAAAAGACGGACCCAGTGCAGGTATTGCTATGTTAACTTCAGTTGCCAGTGCGCTGACAAAACGAAAAGTTAAAAAAGCACTCGCTATGACCGGTGAAATTACCTTGAGAGGAAAAGTACTTCCGGTTGGTGGTATCAAAGAAAAATTACTAGCAGCTCGAAGGGCAGGAATTAAGGAGGTTATTCTCTGTTTAGATAATAAAGTTGATGTTGAAGATATCAAACCCGACTACCTCAAGGGCATGTCCTTTCATTATGTCACCCGCATGGAAGAAGTCCTTCAAATCGCCTTACTCAAAGAAAAAGTGAAAGAAATTAACCTGGTTGTATAATGGCAAACAAAATTTATCACCTCGCAACTTGCAGCACCAACGCTCGAATATTGGAAGAAACAGCCGCCCGCAAGAAAAAAAGTATCGCCTTCCAGGAAATTAAAACGGAGCCGATTACCCCCGCTCAAATTGATGAAATGAAAAAATTGGCGGGATCGTATGAGGCGTTGTTTAGCCGAGTAGCGTTGAAGTTTCGCTCGTTGGGACTCAATGAAATGAAGCTCACCGAGAAAGATTACCGCAAATACATTTTGCAAGAGTACACGTTTCTGAAAAGGCCAGTCATGATTATCAACGACAAAATCTTTATCGGCAATACCAAGAAAAACGTAGAAGCTGCAAAGGTTGAGATAGCGAAAGTGAAGTAAGCACTTATGTTGCTGTTTAAATTGCAGCATAGGCTGTTTTTATCGATTGCTGACCGAATTTGTAGAACCTAAAAAATGACCAACTATTTTCTACAACCCTACCCCCTCAATACGTCTGCTAATAGCAGAGTGATTCAAGGTACCTTGTTCGGTCTTTTTGTTTTCCTGTTTCTATTGGCCTTTCAGCCTTTTGGCCTCATCACCTACCCCGGCCCTTTTAAACTGCTGATTTTTGGCGGCTATGGACTCATTACCACACTCTCACTCATCCTGATTCATACATTTATTAGCCTGGCTTTTCCAAATTGGTACCAAGAAAAAAATTGGACCGTTGGGAAAAATATAGTCCTCGCTACGCTCATGTTCTTTGTAATTGGCTGCTGCAATTGGCTTTATTCAGGGTACCTGGGCTTTTGGACGGTTTCGTTCGCTACTTTTTTTGCCTTCCAATTCATGACCTTATTGGTTGGCCTCTTTCCTGTGGCACTCTCAACACTCATCCAATACCACGTGCGCCTCAAACGTGCTCTGGATGAGGCGGCCTCCTTAAATCAAAGTATTCACCACCATGCCTCTCCTCCTCAAACAACCACAATTGTTATCCCCTCACAAAATAAATCTGAAAACCTCGAACTAGAAACAACCAACCTTCTCTTCATTAAGGCTATCGAAAACTATGTAGAAATCGGAACCACCCACCGCAACTACCTCATTCGCAATACACTTAAAAACATGGAACTGACCTTGGCTGATTTTCCGCAATTCAAAAAATGCCACCGCAGCTACATCGTAAATCTCGAAAAAATTGAATCGTTCTCTGGTAATGCTCAAGGCCTAACGCTGCAACTGAATGTGCCAGATAAAGAAGAAATTCCTGTTTCGCGGGCTTTTGTGGCTAGCATCAAGGCTAATTTATAACCACTCATCCCGCTTCCCATCCCAAATTAATGCAAGTCGTCACAGGCCTTGCAATTGGTCACTTTGCGGTGTCATACATCACAACTATTTGACATTCAGTTAGTTTAGATGGTAATTTTGTCTGCGTTCACCATAATTTTTAAACTACACGCTAATCATGAAAACGTTGTTTCAATTATTCCTTATCCTGCATATCGCAGGGGGCTTTACCGGACTCATCATCGGTTCCTATGTACTAATTCGAAAAAAAGGCGATATCCTGCATAAAAAAACCGGACAGGTCTTTTTTTGGGGCATGATCGCTGCGGGCATTTCTTCGCTCGTGCTGGCCGTGCTCCACCCTAATAGTTTCCTTTTTATGATCGGCCTCTTTACCCTATACATGACCATTACGGGAATTCGCTACAACCAACACCGTCATACCCTGCCGCAACAACCCGAAACTAACGACCGCTTACTCATGATTATGATGGGCCTTGGTGCCGCCTTGCTTATTTTTATTGGGGTTAGCAAACTGATTCAAGGCGACACCTTCGGCATTGCCTTGTTATTCTTTAGTTTCGCTGGCATTCAATTTATTCGACAAGACCTAGCGAATTTCAAAAACCCGTCGGCCGCCAAATTTTTGCAGGGACACATCGCGCGCATGACCGGCTCCTACATCGCCGCCTTTACCGCCTTTCTCGTCGTTAACTTCGACCGTCTACCCCTCCATTTACCGGGTTTTGTGGTTTGGTTAGCTCCTTCCATGGTGTTATCGCCCTTGATTTTTAAATGGACAAAAAAATATGCCCCTATTAAAAAATAAGAATCCCATGAAAGCCGTCATTAAATTCCTTCTGCTTCTCTGCCCCCTGCATCAATGGGCACAACCGTATGTTGAAGGTGGTAATACGCGCCACCGCTTTGCGCAAATGAACTTGGGCGCCGATACCCGGTTCTTTAGTCCGAATGGAACAGCCGCCACACACGTCATCGCTGGTGAAACAAAAACCTACACGCCTGTTAGTCCCATCGAATCGCGTTTAATCATTGGAGGCACGCATTTCTGGGGACATGCCGACTTTTTCGTCGCTTTTCCTATTGCCCTGCTGCAAGCTGGTAATTTTAGTTCTGGCGTTGAGACCGGAGCACGCTACTTTCCTTGGCGTATTCAGCACCATCGGTTCTCGCCATTTATCGGCGCCTCCTTTGGCATTTCCGACTACAAACAAGCAAACGGCGCTAATTTAACACAAGTAGAGTACCCTCTAACGACTGGCTTTTATTTCAATCATAAAAACCATTTATTTGAAATAAGTGCAGGCTACCGTCCACAATCACAATTAAACTACTACCATGCGCTTTCCGAATCAGCCACCCATTTTACGCCCCGGTTTTATTTTGCCTTCGGCTACAAATTCATGATCGAAACCACCATCAGCGCTGAAAAAGATTGGCAAAGCGGTAAAACCAAGCGACTCACTGATACCTTATCAAAATTAAATCGATTGAATGGTTTTTTCTGTTCAATGGGACCTTCTTCCGTTTTTTTCCACCACCCTTCTTCGTATAATGCCGCCAACCTGCCCTTTATTGGTGAACATAAAATCGGCGTGTTTCCAGAGTTCGGCATGGGCTATTACTGGCACCGTCCCGATCTCTTTCTCAACCTGGCCTACCGCCAATTCAAAAACACCATTAAAGCGTTTGACTATAAACAAACCGTCAACAGAAAGGCGCTAACAATCGATGCCTGTAAATTCCTCTTCGATTACCATGGGTTTGTACCCTTCCTTGGAGTCAACCTCAGCTACGAAAACAACACCATTCAAAACACAACTCCGGCGAATGAAACAAAAACGCATAACAACAAGGGTTTAGAGCCGGGACTAACGTTTGGCTGGGACATTCGCCCCAACCGATTACAAGCGATTTACCTTCGAACCACCCTGCGCTACTACCCCACCTTAAAAGTAAAAATCGAACAACAAAACTTTCTACTCAAACAATTGGAGTTCAATTTCATTCAAGTGGTCGTATTTCCAGGGCGATTCATGTAATGGCACAAATAGGCGAACTAACGTAGCAAAGCGTAATCTATCTTATTAAATAGTTTTTATTTACTACCTTCATCAGCATGAAGCCGATGAATCGAGATGAGTTACTTGCTTTGTTAAGAAGCAGCAACATCTCCGTCAAAACAGTGGATGCTGTTTTTGGTCGCTTCATCCTTCCTGATGCCAAGCGTTGGAAGAAGTTCATTCAAGTAGTCTTACTCACACTGGGCATCGGTTTTGCAGCTGCAGGAATTGTGTTCTTTTTTGCCTACAACTGGAATGCCATTGGTAATGCCCCCAAACTCATCACCACCCAACTGCTCATCGCTTTACCCGTTTATTTATCCTTTTTACATCGTTTTTCAGACACTACACGCAAAGCCTTGTTAAGCGCCGCGTGTGTTATGATTGGCGTTTTCTTTGCCGTGTATGGTCAAATCTACCAAACCGGTGCCAATGCCTACGAATTTTTCATGGCTTGGTCACTCTTCTCTACGGCCTGGGTGCTTGTTAACCGCTTCCTTCCCCTTTGGGCAGTGTATTCGGGCATCAATTTTCTCTGGCTTTTTTTCTTCATGAACCAAACCTCCTTTGTTGTGCCAACCGATTTTCGTTACCTGGCCTACTTACTCTTGTTTATCCTTTCATTCGTCCTACCTCGCTTTGTTTTTAAAACCGAAATAAAACGCTGGTACACTGTTACAGCTGCCATTGCTAGTGTTGGCGTTGTAACCACAGGAATTACCTACCAACTTTTTGAAGAAATGGAAACACACAGCCTTTTGTTTTTGGCAGTTTCGGTTATCGCCTACGTACTTGGTATTCGGTATAGTTTAATCCACCGCGACATCACCTTTGTATCCATTATCGCCCTTAGCATGGTGGTGCTGCTTCACGTCGCATGTGTCAAAATCATTTCTAATGATTCTTTGGATAACATTGTGGTTCTGTCTCTTATTTCACCACTATCTATCATACTTTCCCTGGTGCAATTGAATAAACTCAAAAAGAAATGGCGCGATGAAAACGGATGACGAATTTTCAGAATGGGCCAACGAGCTATCCTTGTTAGAAGGGGAACCAATAACCATTAACAAAGAAAGCTTTATTGCCGAAACCACGCATGCTGGGGACTCTATGTCGTTGGTATCAAAAATATTTCTCACCATCGGTGTATTGCTCGGAAGTTTGGCGGTATTGGCCTTGTTTTTTATTTCCTTTCAGCTGTTTCAGAACCAAGCTGTCAGTCTTTTTGTTGGTATCTGTATGACTGCCTTCGGTATTTATGCCAACCGAAATCAAAAATCGTTTGCCCTCTACCTCGTTGGTACCATTGCCTTTGTATCTGGGTTTATATTTATCAACTTCGGTATGCTCGATACTTCAAGCGGTCCAGACATCAATTACCCCATCAATATTTTGATGGCACTCGCAACCATTTTCCTAATAAGAAGTTTTTTACTCTCCTTGGTGGCATTTAATATTCTCATCTATTGTTTGCTCTTCTTATTTTTCGACGGACTCAATGCCAACTCTGAATTTATTATTGTTCCTCTTTTTGTTTTAATCCTTTACTTTCTCAGAAAGTATGAAAATCTAGTCTTCTCCAAGGCTACCAATTGGGTTGAACGTTACGATGCGCTGAGCTTTTCGGTGTTAGTGTGTTGCTTATTATTACCCACCTTCAACAAAATCAATTATTATTCATTGGGTGTTGTATTTGATTTTCACAACACCTTTCTGGCTTTTGCTGCAACCATCGCACTGTTGCTCACAACATGGGATGCACTACAAAAAAACAACCTAAGTAATCAACGCAAGTACAGTGTTCTTGGTATCTTGCTTCTGCTCTGCATTGTATTAGTAAACGCGCCCGTGGTGCTAATTTCCATCGCACTGCTTGCACTGAGTTTTGCTAGCAATTACCGCAGTGGGTTCATCCTTTCAGCCCTCTCACTCATTTACGCCCTCATCACCTATTATTATGACTTGCAACTCACCTTACTAAGTAAATCGTTCTTACTTATGGGCGCTGGCGCATTATTATTACTTGGTTATTACTTCATAAATAAACAGTTATGGTCCAATGATGAAGAGTAAACATATTATTATAATCGCAAATCTAGTGCTGGTACTCGGCTTTGCTAATTATGCCATTTTCTCCAAACAAGCCCTCTTGTCGAACGGAAAATTAATTTTTCTTGAATTAGCTCC
>JACCDW010957479.1_pt1 | contig 25091 bp, 39 predicted proteins | sample 7449781 | NCBI WGS metagenome assembly JACCDW01 (sample SAMN15323449, study PRJNA562643) | freshwater metagenome | isolation source: river surface water | place: USA:Blue River Watershed | collected 2017-08-18
ATGAATTTTGTTATTTCACTATTCAATCCACAAAAGAAATAATCAAGAACAAAATATTGTTTATTAGGTCCTGAAACATTTATTGCCAATAAACCGTACAAAGTTTGTTCATTTATGAATTCAAAAAATTTTGAAGAATGAAAATTATAGAACATATAATTGTCTGGTCTTGTCATTAAAATAATATCATATTCAATACCACTTTCTTTCATCATTTTCAATGAATTCTTCCAATGAAAAATTTGTTTTGCATTGTGATAAAAAGTATCAGATGAAAAGTCATAATCATTTTTATTTTTGATTGATATCTTTGCATTTGGAATATATTGTTTTATATATTCTTCAGTTATATCCTCTTCAATATCAATATTTAAGTTTTTATTGACTTGTTTAGATTTATTCCAAGTTGAGACATAAACATCACAATCTATTTCATTTAAAAATCTCCAAGTTTTAATTGCTATTGGTAATTCTCTACATTCACCATTAACTAAAATTGCTGCTTTCATTTAATAAGTTAAATATTTTTTATTCACTGTATTTATGTTTATTTCCTCTTCTTTCAATTCTTTTACGTTTGGTCTAACAACACAAACATCAAAGTCGGTATGATTTTCACAAAGTTGATGTGCGTCATAACCTAAATCTATAATTTTTTTTGCCAAGTAATCATGAATATTAACAGGTCCAATAGAGGAACCTAAACTTTCTATGAAATTTTGAAGAAAATTGAATTTAGAAATAAAAAATAAATCATCAATTGTGTACGTATTTCTTTCATTCAAAAACAAACCTCTGGTATTGTTGTAAATTTTATTATCTTCAATTAGTTTATAAAAATCTTGTGGTGTAAGTGTAGTTGAAAAAAAATTATCGAATCTTGTTAAAATTAATTGTGAATAAGGTTTTCGTGAATCTTTTATCATCTTTAAACCATTCTTCCAATGAAAAATCATTTTTTCAGATTTTTTTTGAGCGTAGTTCGGTATATTGAACATTTCACTTAAAATTATTTGATATGTCTCCTCATCAAGAATTGATACTTGAGCATTCGGATAAAATTTTAATATCATATCTTTTGTTACTGTACGATATTCCACATTTTCATGCCAATGTACGTTACAAGTTCGACTCCACGTTGAAAAATAAAAATCACATCCTAAATCATTTAAAAAACCCCATGATTTCTGAGCAATTTCAAAATCTCTATATTGACCATAAACAATAACGGCTATCTTACTCATACATCTTATTTTTTATTAATGTTGATGAAATGTTTTCGGTATATGGTAAATAGACCAATATTATACCTTGTTCATCCAACCAATTCTGTGTAAAATTCATTTGTTTATAATAATCCTTTTTACACCAATCACTACCTATAATTAAAAATTTTGGTTTTACTGATAATATTGCTGGTTTTGAATCCTCACCATCAGTATTTGGGATTACCTCATCAACATACTTACAAGATAAAAGAACATCTCTTCTATCTTCGTATTTTATTATTGGATAACTACCTTTATATCTATAAATAAAATCGTCCGTATTCAAAGAGACAACAATATAATCACCAATTTCTTTACATTGTCTTAAGAAATTAACATGTCCTTTATGAAATAAGTCAAATGTACCACCAGTATATACTTTCCTCATTTTTTATTTAAATAATCTATTATATAATCTTCTATGTTTCTTTTCGGATTCCAAGATAACTTTACTTTTGCTAAAGAATCTACACAAAGTGTTTCTTGTGCTTCACCTGGTTTATCATTAGTAAAAACATATGGTTGTTTAAACATATTAGCAATCTCAATTACAGAATAGTTTTTTCCTCTACCTAATTCAAATACCTCACCCCAAACTTCATTCTCTTGTATTTTTATTAACGCGTCTATTATATCATCAATATGTGTGAAATCTCTTCTTTTAGAACCATCACCATAAATTGTTAGATGTTTACCATTTTCAATTGCACTTTCCCAAGTTCCAATTAATGTACAATATCCACCACTTTTTAAATGATGTGGCCCATATACGTTGTAAAATCTGGCGATTGTGGATTTTAAATTAAAATGTTTTTGATACAGTTGTATTATCTCTTCTCCGATGTCTTTACTGTAGGTATATGGATTTTTGAATTTACCGCTGTGATGTGAACTACTACCCGCAAATATCAATGGTATTTTTTTATTTGCACAATACTGTGAAATATACATAGTGGCAAATGCATTGGTTTGAAAATAATCTAAAGGTCTATCGAATGATGGTTGTATTCTTGCAATTGCCGCCATATGAAAAACAACACCAAACTCACCGTAAACACTATAATCTTTTATTTCGGTAATATCACCTTTAATATAATTGACACCACTTTGATGGTTACTTTCCAAACCTGTACTATAATTGTCAATGGACACAACATTGTGTCCATTAATTAACAATCGTTTTACTAAGTTGGTACCAACAAAACCAGCACCTCCTGTGACTAATACATTCATATTATTTACTATAAATTTTCATCCAATGTTCAATCATTTCATCCATCATGGATTCAAATGTATATTCTGGTTTCCAACCCAAAATATTTCTAACTTTAGTTGAATCACCTTTTAAATATGGTAACTCCTCAGGTCTTAAAAATTTTTGGTTTTGAATTACGTGTTCTTGATAATCCAAACCTAAACTTTCAAAAACATACTTACACATTTCTCTCACAGATCTACTTTCTCCTGTGGCAACAACGAAATCATCAGGTGTGTCATGATTGATTATTAAATGCATTGCTTTCACATAATCTTTAGAATGACCCCAATCTCTATATGCATCAAGATTACCTAATTCTAAATTTTTTTGTAAACCTAATTTTATTTTAACCGCAGCCTTTACAACTTTATTAGTTACAAAATTAGAACCTCTTCTTGGTGATTCGTGATTAAATAATATTCCATTTGTTGCGAATAGATTGTAAGCATGTCTATAATTTCTAACAATATTATAACCAAATACTTTTGTACAACCATAAGGAGAAACTGGTGTCATCCTTGTTGTCTCTCTTTGGAATCCATCATCATCAACAGATGAACCAAACATTTCTGATGATGATGCTTGATAGAATCTTGCATTTGGACAAGAAGTTCTATATGCTTCTAACATATTAAGTACACCAACAGCATTTGATTGTGCAGTGAAAATAGGAATATCAAAACTAATTCTAACATGTGACTGTGCACCAATGTTATAGATTTCATCAGGTTGAATTTGTTCGAGTAATCTGTGTAATGTAGAATAATCAATCAAATCACCGTAATAGGTTTTAACCTTATCTTCTAAATGACCAATTCTACTTTCTTGATGTTCAGGTGTTGAGTTTCTTCTAACAATTCCATGAACTTCATAACCTAATTCTAATAAATGTTCGGCTAAATAACTACCATCTTGTCCGGCAATACCTGTAATAAACGCTTTTTTCATTTTCTATTTTGTATTTTTTAATAATTTAATATCGTTATCAATCATATTTTTAATCATATCTTCAAAGGTTGTTTTAGGTTTCCATCCTAATTTTTCTTTTGCTTTACTATAATCACCTTTAATTGCATCCATCTCTACAGGTCTTATAAATTTGGAATCTACTTTAATAAATTTCATCCAATCAGATTCACCAATCAAATTGAATGCAACATTTAACAAATCTTCAATTGTTCTTGAAATACCTGTAGAAAGTATATAATCGTCAGGTTCTTCTTGTTGTAACATTAACCACATACCTTCAACATAGTCAGGTGAATAACCCCAATCCTTTGCAATTTTAATATTACCGAGTGTTATACTATCTGATAAACCTAAATGTATTTTCGCAATACCATTCGTTATTTTTCTTACAACAAATCTAACACCTCTTCTTTCACTTTCATGATTGAAAGCCATTCCACTACAATTGTACATCCCATAAGATTCTCTATAATTTTTTGTTATCCAATGTCCATACAATTTTGCAACGGCATATGGAGATTTTGGATAAAAAGGTGTTGTTTCTTTTACAGGATTTTCATACATCTTACCAAACATTTCTGATGATGAGGCTTGATAAAATCTAACATCATTTCCATATTCTCTTATGGCATCTAAAAGTCTTAAGACACCTAAACCAGTTATATTTGCTTGAGACTCTGGTGTGTTCCAACTATCCCCAACAAAAGATTGTGCTGCGAAATTATATATTTCATCAGGTTGTGAGTCTTTGATACATTTCAACAATGAATTACCATCTGATAAATCACCTTTTAAAAAATTAACTTTCCCAATCAAATGAGATGTATTCACTCTATTCTCATCTGATTCAGTTCTCTCCATACCAAATACCTCATAGTTCTTAGTTAAAAGAAAATCTGCTAAGTGTGAACCATCCATTCCATTTATCCCTGTAATTAATGCTCTTTTACCCATTCTTGAAAATATCCATTTTTGTTAAATCAGGCCAATCTGTAACAACCCATTGTCTTGGTGTTGTTTCAATCGCCTTTGGTAGTTTATCTAACCCCATTTGTGCGGTTTCAGGTGTCATATAATAGTGACAACCAATTGTATCTATATTTTGTTCTCTCCAAGGTATGTTTGGTAATCTACCATCATATGACATTTTCTTTATTTGGTTTGCCGCATCTGAATTATCCATCAATAAAACTCCACCCCTACCTAATGATAAATGTTTTTGATATTGAAAACTAATACCCATAAATGTATTAGGTATGTAACTATTTGGTTTCCAAAGAACCGCAGCATCGATTACGTTATATGTTAAGTAATAATAATCAACCCAATCTTCATCTTTCCAAAATCTATCGATATTAAGTTTCTCAGCTAAAAAGGGGATTGATAGATATGTTCTTTTAGGAACTAATATTTCCTCAGCATTTGTGTATCTGAGGGCTAATTCAACACCATGAGTACAACTATCAACAGCGACAGCATATGGTGCACCAAAAAATTCTGCAAGTGCTTTTTCAAAGTGACCAACTGATTCTAAATTCATATTTTATAATATACTAAAAATTTTTGAATTATCCAATTTTATAACACTCAATATTCAAACTCATCAAAGTACCATTTTCTTTATCCATATGAGGTAAGTAAGATTGAGAATGGTCATCTATGTGTGAATGTTCAGTATTTCTCCAATCGTACTCTTGAACACCACGAAAACCATTAGATTGAAGCACCTTTTTTAATGATAAAAAATCGTATGTGGTCTTATGATATATAGTTTTATCACCCATACTCCATTTACCATATAAAGGACCTAAAAATAAATCTAATTCACACCCATCAATTAGGTATTTTGTAGTCATCATTTTAAAATCTGGAACCGCAACTCTTAACATTCCACCAATTTTTAAAACCCTGTACCATTCTTTCAAAACGTTTGTAACCTCTTCTCTATCGAAATATTCTAGTACATGAGAAGAATATATCAAATCAACACTATTATTTTCGAATGGTAATTTAGTAATGTCATGTGAATGTAAATGTGAAAAATCACCACCATCTATATGGACCCAATCAGGACCAAAATTTCTTTTACCACAACCTAAATGTAATTTTATCATACTATAAATGTTTTATCCATTATTTGTCCTTCATAAGGACCAGTTTTATACTCATAAACTAAAGTATTATCTTCTAACGTTAGATAATTGTGACCACCCTCAAGAGTAAAACTAGCATCACCTGGATGAAGTATTGGTTCCGCAATTATTGAATCATCCAAATCATAAAATATACATTTTACACTTCCTTGAATAACCACCCAACTCTCTTGTGCAATTACGTTTCGTGTTCTTTCTTTCCATATGTGTTTATGTGGTCTGAAAGTTTTTCCTTCATTCATGTTTAACATTGAACATTGTATAAAATTTTCTTCGGATACAATATCCTCTCTACCTGGTTTCATATCGTCTTTTCTAACAATGATATGTAATAATTTATCTGGTTGAATTTTACTATATATTTTTTCCATAAATTAAATTCTTTTCAAAATATAAATTGGTTGATGTGCACCACCATTACATCCTTCTCTATGTGGTTTCTTACCGTTTACTCTTCTTAAATTTTCATCAACATCATAATCACTTTCTATTAAACCAAAAGTTTCAATGATTTTGAATCCATCAATTAATAAAGGGAATCTAACTTTTCCGTACACTCTATGTGCGTTCCATAAAATTTGGTCCTTACCAATTGGTACTGATAAAAATAATAATGCTCCTGGTTTAAGTTTTTTGTGAAGAAATTTCATAGATTTTAAATCACCGTCAGGGTCTAATGGATCACCATATCTCCCTAAACCAGAGTGTTCTACAGACGAAATTGATATTGCACCGTCGTATTGATATTCCTCTTTTTCAAATTCCTCCACAGTCATTGTATTCAACATTGGATGACTTGATGTTACTTTTTGATATTCTACCATCGTAACAGTAGCACCTCTACTAATTGCAATACCCTCATAATAAGGATCTTCAGAACCAATTATTAGATATTGTTTTTGTGAAATATCATGTTTATCAAGTGCATCATAAAACCATTTATCTGTTTCAGGATAATGATACCCTTGTCTGTTTTTCCCCATCTCAACACATCTGTTTACTAAATCTTCAGAGTAATTATAATATCTTCTATTAGAACCACTCATAACGTAATTTTCAAAAATCTCAACCTTACCACCCATTGAATATTCATTAAACATTTCTAACGGTACTTTATTTTCCATATACTTTTATTTTAGGATTATTTATACTTATTTTTTTTATTAATGTTTTCAACAATTCGACATCTTTTCCATAAGATTTCATAAAGGAATGTATTTCAATTCCAATATTTTCAATTTCTATCTCATGTATTAATTTAGAATTTTCAAATATGTCAAATTCGGCACCTTCACAGTCTACTTTTAAAAACTTAATTTTTTTGATATTGTTGTTCGTAATAATTGAATCTAAACAAATTGTAGGAACAGTTTCCACTAAAAAACCACTGTCTTTTTTAAAACAACTAGATGAACCCGTGTTTTTTACATCTAATGATATTTCTAACATTTCATTATCCATCGAATAAACCGCCAAATTATTTGTTATAACATTTGTTACAGAATTTAATTCAACATTTTTTACTAAATTTTTATAAGTGTAGGGATGTGCCTCATATGAATATATTTTAACATTTGGGTTTTTCTTTGCTAAAAAAATTGAAACAAGACCCACGTTAGCTCCAATATCGATTACAATATCATCATCATTTAGAATTATATCTTTTATGCCATATTCATCTTGTTTACAAACTTCACGTTCTAAGTGATGTAAAGTTTCACTTTTTTCCAAATCTGACAGTATTAAATCTATACCTCCAAAATTTATTTTTGTTTCTTTATTTGTCATTATATTTTAAATTGATCTCTAACTTCTTTCAGTGGATTTTTTGAATGATTAATATATTCATTTATGTTTATCGGACATCCAAATTCAGGTGTTAAACCAGAATAGTGTAATTCATCTTTATAATTTTTAAAACAAGATTCTAAAACCCAATTATCAGCCCACTCGGGTTCGTTTATAAAAACATCACCTGATGTGTAATAATTTAAATAAAATTTTGCAAATTTTTTAGTCCTTTCATTTATTTTAATAAACTGAAAACCAGACTCTATCCAATCTTTACGTCTGAGTATAACTAACCAATCTTTATTTTCAAAATATTCGTAAAATTCTAAAGGTAATTCTCTTTCTATATAAGAATCAACATCTGCCCATATCATAACATCACCTTCGTTAAATTTATCTATTGCATTTGAAATTGCAACTACTTTCCTAAACCAAAAAGGGGAATTTTTTAAATAATAATTATTCGACTTGTGACAATCTACAAATTTCGAATTTTTTAAAAAATTTTCCAACCAAAGATTTTCTTCAAATAAATCAATACACTCAATATTTTTATATGAATTGAAATCATTCAAATCAATGGACTGATTATTATTTGATAAATCAAATGAATTCTCATGATAAATTTTTATTGGGTTTTTCGGGTAAAAAGTTGGTATAAATTTTGTAAAAAGATTATGTCGATGTTTATATAATCTAGTATTGAAAGATGATACAAATATATAATTTTCAGGTAATTTCATTAATTAAAATTTTTTAGAGATTATTCTTGAAATTTCAGCGAAACTACTCATCGGGTGATAAATTAAAATATTAGTATGTGCCAACAAATAAATGTCTTCAACACCTTCTTGAGCAACTTCTGTTGTGATTGAAAAACTTGTATGGTCATTCCATGCTTTATTTACATCAGGTCTAACGATGTAGTTCTCTTTTTTTCTTATGATTATATTATCCTGAAATATTTCTGTTAACATTGATTCATAATCAGGATCTTCAGTTGATAAAAAGAATTTTTGATTTGGGTTATCATTTAAAACTTTTTTTATTGCATTCACATAATCAACAATCCTTGTTCCAAAGTCAGTGCCTCTAGCGTGTATACCAATTACATTTTTATTCAAACCCAATTCACCAACATAATGGTCAATCTTATCTTGTACTTTTTTTATTGGTTTTAGATTTAATAGAAATTCTTCCGAATCTTTTTTATCCACTGTAGGTAAAAAATTATTATGATAAATTATAATATTATTTTGTTTATCGTCATAAGAAAATGATTCATAATGTCTATATGGGTTTGACTTCGATAATTCTTTCAATGTAGTCCTACCAAATTTTATTGCTTCCCTTTCAATTCCATGACCCGGTCCACCAGATTCAGTTAATAATAGACAGTCTTTTAATTCACCTAATTCATTAAGTGAAATAATATCTAATTCATTTTCAAATAATTCATCAAACTTTGCTAAACAACCGTTTGTTGTAATGTTATCCCAATAAGCTTTTAACTTTCTACCTGACTTTTTGGAAATTGCATAACAAGAAGATAAAGGTCTTAGTCTATTACCCATTCCACTTGTCGAATAATTAATTATTGTTTTCATATTATTTTAAATGTCTACCTTGGTCTTCGAAATATTCATTACCACCTCGATTACCTTGCATAGTGTGTAAATTTGCAAATCCTTTTAATCTTCTCTTTTTAATTTTATTACCCATTTTCCATAAACAGTATGGAAAACTAATTTGATCTCTTGAACTAAATTTCATAATTTGTTCCCACCACATTAGTTGAAATTCTTTAATTTGATGTGTATTTTTAATTATAAATGTTGACATTTCATACAACCCAAAATTGTCAGGCATTCCTTTTGACTTGTAAAATTTAAATTGTTCTTCAACTAAATTTTTATAATCGAGTTGCCATTGAACAACCGCGGACATCTCTCTGTATAAACAATCTCTATCGGGATGTTTGAAAACGTATATATCGTAGTCAAGACCATATTCATCAATAATTTTTTGTGGGTCAATTTTCAATTGGTGATTTCCGTCTTCCCATACTATATATTCATAATTAGGAAACATAATGGATGATAAAATTTTATATGTTTTTGCGTTTCTTCTATCTTTAATTGGGTCTATTGTTGTGTAATCCAAGACATCTCTTTGTTCCCATACTTTAATATCATCATATTTTCTATCAACATATGCTATATAATCACAGTTGTCAAAAACAATTGGTGGGTCAATTAATTTATCTTTTCCACCTGTAATAGAAGTTAAAACTAAAAATTTTTTCATTTTGTATAATATAAACTATTTTTTCCAAAAACTATATATTCCATTGTCAATTTCATATTCATTCCAAATAAATCTTTCTCTTTTTGGTTGAACTTTAGCCCATTCCCACATTTTACTTAAACCTTCATATAAAGTTGTTTTATCTGAATATCCAAGTAACTCAACTGATTTTTGCCAAGTTGGATGTGCGTCCTTAACTTCATGTCTTTGTTGTTTATAAACAACTTCACCATCTTTTATCACCTGTCTCAATATTTCATTTGCCTCATTTATGGTATAATATTTTGTTCCACCAAGATTAATAATTTGTTTAGAACAATTTTGGAGTTGAGATGATTTCCATAGTCCCTCTAAACAATCGTCAATGAAACTAAACGCTCTTTTTTGATTACCATCCCCAAATATTGTCATTGGTTCATTATTCATATATTGGTACATCCATATACCCAATACGTTTCTATATTTGTCCCATATGTTTTGTTTAACCCCATAAAAATTATGTGGTCTGATTATACACCAATCTAATTCATGTTGTTGACCTGCAACTTGTATATCCATTTCACATGCATATTTCGCAATACCGTAAGGGTCAATTGGATTTGGTTTATAAGTCTCATCAAATGGTGGTTCAGCATGACCATAAACCGCCATTGAGGAAGTAAAAACTAATCTTTTAACATTTGTTCTGATACATTCATTAACGATTCTTGTGGTTGCAACAAGATTGTTATTGTAATTATAACTCCTAATGAATGGAGACAAACCTTCTGCAGCGTAGGCTGCAAAATGATAAACATAATCGAATTGATGTCTTTCAAAACATTCTTTTAGATTCCCGTTTACAAGATTCATTTTCCAAAATTCTGTCACTTTTGGATTTATATTTTCAAAATACCCACCACTTAAGTCGTCGATACCTATAATTTCAACCGATGGTTCATTTTCAATTATATAATCCGCTAGTCTTGAACCCAATAACCCTGCAATACCTGTAATTAGAATTTTCATATACTACTATAAAATTTGTTTTGTTTTTCTTGTCTTTTTATTTCTTTTTCATGAATTATACAGTATGTATAATCTGTTGGTAATGATGAAAAGTATGTACCACCAATAATTTTTTCATGTACTTTACCATACCAACTCATTCCTTTTTTATATATTCTACCTTGCCAATCTGGAAAATTAACCCAACCATTTTCATCTACCTTCCAATTCCATTCTTTGATGTGATTTTCAGTTAATCCATTCACTGTATTCACTCTTGGAACGAAAATTAAATCAATATTTTTATTCATTTCTAATATTGTAGAAACATTTTTTATCATATATTCTGAAATCATTTCATCCGCATCCAATTGAAATATGTAATCACCACTACAATATGAATTCAATTTATTTTTCCAATCCGCAAAATTGTTATTCCAATCAAATCCTCTCCATGTTTGTACATTTGGTAATTTATTATACGGTAATAAAAAATCTAGTACTTCAGAACTACCGTTTTTTTCATCAAACAAAATAACAATCTCATCTCCTATCATTTTATTTTGAAGAAGAAAAGGTAATAATTTTTTTATTTCCTCAAGTTCATTACAAACTGTAATTGCAAAACTTATTTTCATGCTCTGTTACCTCCATTCATTTCTCTCGCAAATATTTTAAAAACATTTCCATTGTCATTAAAGGTCATATTACCATTTAATGTTGGTGTTATAGTTATATGTAAGTCATTTGGACCATTGGCGAAAACAACAGGTTCATCGTCATTAAATTGAAAACAAAATTCAACATTGTCTCTTTGAATTGTTTGTGGTGTTAATGTTAATATCGGTGTTGGATACCCCATTTCTGACACGTCGACTAATTCTTTTTCTAATCCTCTGAAAAATTTGAATGACATTTAAATTGGTTTTCTTGCAAAAATTTTAAACTGTTTACCTGTTTTAGTATCGGTAAAAGTTACTATTGATTGATTATCGTTTTTTAATTGTATTGTTACTTCTTTACCTTGTGTTGTTTCATCCGCATAAGCAAATCTTTGAGGTATATCATTATCAAATTGTACAACCCATTCACAAGGCATATATTCAATTATTTGGTCTTTCTTTTTTTTTCCTTTCGCCATTATGATATTTTATTTAACTTAGGTAATTTTAAAGTCTTGTGTTCAGGTACAACAGTAAACTCTTTCATGTATTCTTTGAAAAGTTCAATCATTTTTTCAATTGAAAACTTTGTGCTGTTTTCAACTCTTAATGATTCTGATTTTTCTAAAAACTTTTCATAATCTTTTCTTACTAAAGTCAACACTTCTTTTACTTCATTATAATTTGCGGTAAACCATTTCGATCCCTTTATAATGAAATTATCGATTGTACTATCATGAACTTCTGTTAAAGAACCACCTATCATTATTGCTTTATCTATAGGTAAAAAATCTTTATGTCCACTCCAATTGGATGCAATGATAGGTTTACCTGTCATTGAAAATTCTAATAGTGGTCTACCGAAACCTTCACCTTTGGTTATAGAAACCATAGCCTTAATTTTATTATTATTGTATAATGAATTCATTTCTTTATCGGATAAGTCACCAAATAAAAGATATATTGGTGGTGGATTTTTTATATCTTTTACCAAACTTTGTATTCTTTTTCTCAACCCTTCTCTTTCTTTTACAGAAAATCCAGCAGATGATGTTTTTAAAACTAATGCCGGTGGATTATCACTTTCTTTAAAAGATTCACTAAAAACTTTAATTAACATTCCAACATCCTTTCTATCTTGACCCAACTCACCTTTCAACCAATGACCAACAAAAAGAAACGCAAAATCTTCTTTGATATTTAATTCAAAATTTTCATTTGGTGTATTATTGTAAACTTTGTTATCAACCCCTTCAAATAATACTTTGATTGGTTTTTCAATTCTATGTTGTCTAACTAATCTACCAGTCGATTTTTCATTTTCATTATAAACTGTTGATACTAACACATCACGTGAAAAATTGGAAGTTGTTATAATCAAATCCATATTATTACATCCATCAATCCAATCTTTGGGTGCCACTGTTGTTTCTATACCAGCGGTAATTCCGATATTAAATTTACCATATCTTCTAAATTCATTCGGTACAGTAACCTGAATATAAATGTCAGGTATACCTTCAAATTTTGTTACTATATTTTCAAGAATCCATTTATGATATTCATTGTCTTCTTCTAATGCATTCATTGGAGTTAAACCCCACATACAACTATCAATTTTAATATCAAACGAATTCATTTCTCTTAACGCAAATAACAAGTCTCTTGCGTGTCCACCATATCCACTTCTTGTTTGTACTGGTCCTCTGAATAATATTGTTTTTTTACTCATACTATTTTATATAAATCATATTTCTTTTTTGGTACGAAATTGGCAATCGCACATTCAATACCATTTATCATTTTATTACACATAATTTCAGATGAAAGATTTTGAATTGCCCATTCTCTTCCTTTTTTTCCTCTTTCTTTTCTTTCTTCTCTACTCCATGAATATATTTTCATAATAGCATCTGCAACTTCGTAGTCGTTGACTCTATCATCAAAAATAAAAGGAGTTGGTACAGACCCATTCAAATTAATTGCTGACGACCACACTGGTACAACCCATTCACCTTCTTGTACTAAATGTCTTGATTTTGTTTTATCGTGTAAAGAACCTATGGTTACATAATCTTCCTCAGTAAAATTAAATCCACATTGATCTTGTAAACCACCGGTAACATTAACAATAATTGGTGTTCCTGCCATTATACTTTCTGCCGTTGCCAAACCAAAACCCTCATTATTTGCAATGTTAATTGTACAATCTGAAATATTATAAAATTGATTTAATATTTCCTGTTCAATTTTATTTGGTATAAATTTTATATCATATTCTTTACAAATAACATCTTTAACAGCATTTAAATCCGTACCATTTGTATCAACTGAAGATGTGTGCATCAATAATAAACATTTACTTGATTGTTCTTTAGTTAATTTATCACAAAATAATTTGAATGAATAAATCACATCTGATGGTTGTTTTCTTCTTATGTTTCTATTATTAAAAAAAACAATAAAATCATATTTTTTTTCACTATACAATAGTTTTTTTACATCCTCACTATATTCATCAATTGGTTTAAATACATTTTGGTTTATTCCATGAGGGACATATGATATTTGGTTATCTTGTAATTGTTTAAAAGTTGAATGAGTATTAAGTTTACCTACTCTTTTTACTATACCATATGTGAGTTTAGAAATACAACCAATCCAATCACAACTTTCATAATAATCTCTATTATAAATTGGGTCAGGTATATTATCCCAAATGTGATAATATAAAATTGGAACTTGTTGTCTTATTTCATGTTCAGCATCATATAACCATTGCCAGTAATGTGGGTCTGTAAAATGTAATATCGCATCAGGTTTTTCTTCCTTTAATAACTTTCTTAACATGATAATATCACCATAACCATTATATGGATATATTTTTAAATTAGCATCTTGAACACCTGTTCTCTTTATTATATCGTCATTCATGTCGATAATCTTACCAAGTTCAGGATGATTAACTGCCGCACCTAATTGTACCCAATCATATTTGTGGATTGTTCCAAGAACAATTTCTTTAGACATTGTTGAAATTCCTGATGTCATTCTCAAATCATCAGATAATAGTAATATTTTTTTCTTTTTCATTCTTAATATTTTGACCCACTTACAGCCAAATCATTGTAATTATTAATCTTATCTCTGAAAGATTCATCTTTATTGTATAAATCTAAGGACCTGTTTACTAATTTTTGTAAATTAATATTACCGTCAATTGCGTTTACTTTAAATCTTTTGTACAGGTCCTCAAGAACATGTACACTAGTTAATTTTTTTTCTACTTTCATATTGAATTATATATATTCTTATATATCACCATAATAAAAAATATCGTCGATTGATACGATATTTTTATTTATCGTTTGTTTCGACGATACTATTGTGGTTTATTTGTTTGTTGAGTTTCTTGAACAGGTTGTGTAGTAGTTGGTTTTTGTACCTCAGTCAGTCTTATATTAGCTGGTGGTTGTTGAACTACTTGTTGTTCTTGATTCTTTTTTTTACATCCGCATCCCATTGTAAATGTTTTTAATAAATATTTTGGTTTATTGTTTTTAATTTCTTATATTTTAAAATATACAAAAATTTAAAATTAAAATCAATGGATAAGGACTATGTTGTTATAAAAAGTGTTTATAATTCCAATTTTGAAGTAATCAAAAACATCATGGAATTATATAAAATAGAAAAATTTGATTTGGATTGTACCTATTCTAAAGGAAACTTTTGGAAAAATTTACCATCCCCAATTAACAAATCTGATTTGTTACCAGTAAACGACACAGTCATAAGTGCTAGCTCAGAAGATTTACCTTTTGAGAATGATTCAATGGAAAGTATAATGTACGACCCACCTTTCGTAATCGCGGGTAAATCCTACAAAGAAAATAAAGAAGGTAGTTCAATCATAGCTAAGAGATTTGAAGGATATACCAATTATAGAGAACTACAAGAAAATTATTATAATTCTTTACAAGAATTATATAGAATTTGTAAAAAAGATGGATATGTCGTTATGAAATGTCAAGACACAGTTTCAGGTGGCAAACAACATTTTAGTCATGTGATGGTAATGAACATGGCGTACAAAATTGGGTTCTATCCTAAAGACATGTTTGTATTAGTTAACAATGTGAGAATCAATAGTTTCGGTACAAAATGGACTAAACAAGAACATGCGAGAAAATATCACTCATATTTTTGGGTGTTTCAAAAAACAAAACCAAAGGTGACTTACGACTTTATATTACAGGATTCATTGGAGTCCCAAGATTGATATTAACTTTTTCACCTGATTTCCAATCAGTTGCGGTACCAGCAGGGAATTCAATTACATAATCACCAATACCAGTATATTTTGGTGGATTCATAGAATGGGAATCTGCCGGTGGACAATTGGGGTGAATTTTCGATATTCTTCCATTATTAACGAAAACAATATCTAAAGGTATTAAACAGTTTTTCATCCAAAAAGAATGTACACCTTTTCCCATTTTGAAAACCATACATCCTTCTAACTTGTCTCTACCCATCATACCTCTACTAATATCTTCAGGGTTTGTAAGGTACTCCGCCTTGAAAATCTGATTTCCGATTCTAACTGACATAATAATAATTATTTGGAATTTTAAATGTAATTTTGTATATTATAAAAAAATAAATTTATGGACTTAGATAGTGAAATGTCAAATTTCAATAAAGTAAAAGATATCGTACTTAACAGATTAGTAGAAGAAAATTTAATTGACCCTGATGACATGAAGGAATTCAGTGAAAGATGTCATGTTTTGGTATATAAGGGTAAGTGGTTTAACAAATGGTTTGATAAAAATGTAAAAATAGAAGATCCTAAAGCCGATTCAAATTCTTATTATATAAGAATGATTGATTTAAAACCAAAAGAAGACGAAGTTGATAGATTATTAAGAAGAACAACTGGAGATTATGACGAATAAAGAACCAAAATATCTAACTGATTTTTTTATTTACAATAAAAAATATCATTGGTTTATTATACCAACAATTGCGTTGTATTATAAAAAAGATGTGTTTTTTGAAACAGGAGTCACAACACCTGCGTTTGGGTTTTCAGTTCGATGGTTAACTTTTTTTATGGGAATACAATTTCAAAGAAATGCCTATTACAAAAAATAAACTTTGGTGTTTTGGTGACAGTTATACACAGAGATATAATCCAAATATCGATTGGTGTCAGAGTTACATTGATTTTAAAGGATACATTCCAAAAGTTTATTGTGATTTTTTAAGTGAAAGATTAGATATCGAAAGTGAAAATTTAGGTGTTGGTGGTTATGACAATTATTCAATATTTGAAGTTTTGTGTAAGAATGTCAATAGAATTAAAGAAAATGATTTTATAATAATTGGTTGGTCCAACATAACACGATTTAGATTAGCCACCAAAGATAATGATTGGGTTAGGTTTGTACCAGGTACAATAACTGATTTTCATATAGAACATCACACGGATTTATCAAGAAAAACAATTGAAGAAATTTGTATTAATAGAGATAATCAAATTTTTTTTAGTGAGGTTAACTCTTGGATTAAGTTTATCAATCACACAATGAAACAAAATAAAATAATTCATTGGACACCATTTGATTATAATGCAAATTTAAATGCACATAAGATTTTAAAATTGGAAACGACAAGAAAGGAAAGTGGTGGTTTGGTAAATGATGATCATTACAGTGAAAACTCACACAAAAAACTTTCGGATATGTTTTTTGAAATTTTAAAAAATAAATTAATATGAATAATTTAGATGTAAAATATTAAGGACCAATTGAAAACATTTTTAATAATGGGGTAATATACACAATAGATTTGTGGATAAACAATCGTTTATATGGGAAAATTAGTTTTATATGGAGATAGTTTCACAGCAGGACATCACTTAAGTCATTCATTTTTAAGGACTCGCGATTGGATTGAATATCTCGGTGGTAAATTACCACTAAATTGGTATGAAATTTTATCAGAAAAATTAGGAATTGGTTACATAAACCATGCACAAGGTGGATCTTCTAACGATTATATTTTTGAAACATTTTGTAAAACTTGTCATTTAATTAACCAAGGTGATATTGTAATTTTTCAATGGACATATAACGATAGATTTAGATGGGCAAAACAAATAACAACACCGTCTGGTAATATTTTAAATATTTGGAAAAATCTTTCTGTTTCCTTTACCAAAGAAACCGCTTCACAAGTGGTTAATGTTTCAACGTGGGAAGATATTTTAATAAATAGGACATCACAATTGTACGTTGATTTATATTCGAATTATCAAAAGTTTATTGAACATTTTGCTGAAGTGAAAAAATTTGATTTATACATATGGGCAGCAGATACCGATAATATTTACAATCAACCGTTAAAGTTTTTAAAACAAAAAAAATACATCTGTCATGATTTAATTGTACCCAAATTAGACATGTTAAAAAAAATGCCAAACAGAAGTCCTTTACTCAATTTAATTATCTACATGGGTGGAAAATTGATTATCGATGAAACCGATGGTAAAGTATTGGATGGTACTCATTTGGGGGAAGTTGGGCACAGAATACAAGCTGAAATATTTTATAACTACATTACAAATTTCAAACAACCATTAATATGAATAACATTGATAGACAATACAAAGAATTATTAGAACATATCCTCCACTCAGGTGTAGAAAAAAAAGATAGGACTGGAACAGGAACAAAATCAATTTTTGGTTACACCATTAGACATAAAATGAGTGAAGGGTTTCCATTACTTACCACAAAAAAAATGCATTGGAAATCTATTGTAACCGAACTCCTATGGTTCTTACGCGGAGATACCAATATCAAATTTTTATTAGATTACGATTGTCACATTTGGGATGGTGATGCTTATAAAAGATATGAAAGAGCAAACACATGGGAATTACAAGATACACCACCAATGAATGAGTTTATCAAAAGAATAAAAGAGGATGAAACATTCAGAAAAACATGGGGTGAATTAGGACCAATTTATGGTAGACAATGGAGAAGTTGGGAACATATTGAATGGAATAAAACGGACATTGATATTGAACATATAGACCAAATTGATAACCTTGTAAAGGAACTTAAAACAAATCCTGATAGTAGAAGATTAATGGTTAACTCTTGGAACGTTGGTGAATTAAATCGAATGGTTTTACCACCTTGTCATTATGGGTTTCAAGCTTACACGAGAGAATTGGATGAAACCGAGAGAGTTAAATTAATGGATAAACATTTAGGTTTGACTGATAAAGATAAATTACCTCAATATTATACAGTAAAAGAATTAAAAGAACACAATATACCAACAAGAGCAATTTCATTAATGTGGAATCAACGAAGTGTAGATACGTTTTTAGGATTACCATTTAACATTGCTTCATATGGTTTATTATTGGAAATAATTGCAAGGGAAGTTAATATGGTACCTGATGAATTGATTGGTAATTTAGGTGACGTTCATCTGTATTTAAATCATCTTGAACAAGCGAAAGAACAAATTGATAGAACACCTTACGAATTACCAACTGTTAAGATAACTGAACGTAATTGGTATATGCATGAAAAGGTCAAAGAACACTTAGGTGAAAAAACTTTGGATGAGAAAATTAAAAGTTATAGACCGGATTGTTTCGAATTAGTAGGGTATCAATCTCACGAAAAAATTAGGGCTAAATTGAGTAATTAAAAAAAACCCTGATAATGTTTTAGTTATCAGGGTTTTGTGTTAACGACCTTGACCTCTGTAATTTCTTTCAGAACGGTCATGTTTGTTGTAAGATTTTTGGGACTTACCACCCTTTCTTTTCCCAAAGGAAATTTTTTGGGAAGATGAACCTTTACCTTTTGCTTTGGCCATAAAATGTGTTTATTATAATTATATCATTATTAATATTTTTCTTATATTTGTGATATGCAAGAAATATTACTACAAAGGATAAAATTTGCCAAAATAACCCCATACAAGGACTATTGTAAAATTGATGAAAAATCTAAATTAACAACTTCCACTAATAGACATGAAATGTCAGGATTGTTTGATGATTTCAGAAAAAATGGAAAAGTAATCAGAACAACAGAACATAAAAAAAGGGGTAAAATTTTCTATTTTTCAACAAAAGATGGTGTCGAAAATACTTTTGTGGTTGACAATGCATACATACATCCTGAAACATATAATTGTTTTGAAACAAAAAAAGATTATCAAATTAGAAGACATTATGGTAGACCATTTTCACACATTGAACTTTATATATTAGAACGACAAATAAAAATAGAAAACGATAAATTAATTATCAGACTCTATTCAAATATAAAAACAAGGGGTGTTAATTGTATACATTTTAAAAAATCATATTCGGTAACTTCGATTTCGTTCAATTTAACAAATGGTAATTTTACCATCACTAAAATCTCAAAATCAGGTAAAAGCTCGACCAAACAATTTAGAAAAAATTCTTTTAATGAACTTTATAATGTTTTGGTTAATTCAGGTATAATAAATTATAGAATACCTTTAAGTAACAAAAAATCTGAACTGTACAAAGAGTGTGAAAAAATATTTGACAATAAAATTTTTATTGAAAAACTGAGAGAAAATTTAGATGTTAAGTATGAAATAACTCCTAATCATGAAATTCACAAGGTAATTTTTACAGATTACACAAAGTATTTTATAAAATTAAAGAAAGTTAAAGTACCAAATGGTGAATACACTTATTGGTTAAAAAACTTTTATCCGACAGAAAAATATTTGAAAAAAAATGACAGGAAATTAATTGCTTCCATATTAGATATGATTGATTTGAAAAGTAAAATTACCATTAAAATACTACATGAATATTCAAATATTGATTTGGTAAACTTTAAATGGTTGTGTGAATTTTTTGGTGATGAATACCAAAAATATATAAGTAACATAAACCCAAGAATATTTGAAGATGATAATAAAAAAAACAAAGTGGATGGAAATAATAAGTTCCATATATTCAATAGATTTAATAGACCAGTTCACAGATATACTCTCAGTGTTAACGATAAAGAAAATCTGATTAAAATAATAAACAGTACAAATTATAAACACGATGATATTATTTCAAGCAGATTTGTGTCCTTAATCGACGACCATTTTTCAATGATGGAAAAACTTAAGGATTATGTTCCTGAAATTCAAATGAAAGCCAAAAATTATGATGATTTCATAATTGAACATAATCAATTTTCAAAAATGGTTTCATTAATTAAAAAAGGTTGGGTTAATGAATATAAATTCACTAACAAATTGATTAGTGAAATTGAAAAACCAATTGAAGTTAAGTTAAATTTAGGTACAAAAGAAAACCCCATTTGGTCAAGTGACGTCGGAGAAGTAAAATATCTTTATCCTTATATACTGAAAAGAGATGACGATTATGAAGAAGAAGGTAAATTCATGCACCATTGTGTTGGGACATATTCAGACAAAGAAAAATCTATAATCATATCAATCAGAACTGAAAACGCATCGAACAGAGTAACCTGTGAATACGACATACAATCTGGACGTTGTATACAACAAAGACATTTTTGTAATGGAGAACCTCCAAAAGAATTCGAATATGTTTTAGAGGTAGTAAAAGAAATTGTAAAAAGACATTCTAATTACGGAACACTCAATTGGACCGAAAGAAATAGAGTACCTGTTAAAATCAATGGTATTGAAATAAAACCAGAAGATAGAGAACCCCGTAGATTGAATGATATTTTTGATGAACTCTATTTTTAATATCACTACAAAATTCAAACAAATTCATATATATTTTTTATATGGATTTGTTATTAAGACACTATCAAGAAAAGAAAGATAAAAATAAAAATAAGTCAATATCAAAATGTGATTTAAAATTATACAAGGATGATAATTTTATCTATTTTGAGAATATTATTGAATTTGATTATAATAGAGGTCAAGCTAAAAAGTTAATTACTTTCCAACATAATTTTGAATTCAACTTTACAAGTGGTGATTTTGAAACTAGATATGCAATTATCAATGATGGACTAACTGAAGAAAAAATGTTTCGTAATATTAAAATTACCAAAAAGAATAATTTCAAAATGTTATTCGATTGTATTGAAAATGGATTGATAAGATGTGAAAAAAGAAATAATTTTTGGGGAGTAAAATATAAAAGAACAGTCGATGAGATTGAAGACATTTTAATTGAATACCTACAACCCAAGATAGATGATGAATTTTATAAAATTAAGGATTATAAACATAAATCAATTCTATATCCAATTTACTGTTTATTCGTAGATTATCATTTATATAAAAAGAAAATTAAAGGACATGATGGAATATATTACGATATACAAAATGATTATCCAAAAAAGAAATGGTTAGAAAAAAATGAAAATAAATTTTTACCTGCAGTTTTAGATTCCTATGGTATCAAGTCAAAATACCTTATTGGTGAACTGAATAAAAATTCAACAAAACCAATACAAATAAGTTCGTTAAACTATTTGTGTAAACTATTTGGTAGTAACTATATTACATATTTAAAGAAAATTTTGTGGGAACTACATTGTTATGAAATGCCACCCAATAAAAAAGTACATGAACTTAAAAATGATTCAGAAAAAGATTGTTTAGTGAATTGTATTAATAAATGGGAAAAAGAAACTTTGAAATCAGAAAGTCTTATATATTCTTTGAATAAGTTATTCACAATAAGAGAATTATTAGAATGTAGAGGGTTGAGTCTAAAATTCAAAGCAAAAAACGATAATGAATTTGATAATTTATTAGAATTGTGGTCAGGTTATAAATTACATTTTGCAAGAGGATATAAAGTAAAATATCTTTTACCTGATGATTTTCTTAAAGAAATTGAAGAGGACATCAATATTGGGGAAAATATTTTTAAAGTAAAAATTTTAACAACAGAAGATGATTACAGAATTGAAGGTTTTAACATGAAAAACTGTATGTCAAAACAATTTCCACACGGTTCAATTTACATATTTCTGTCAATGCAATTGAAAAGGAAAAAAATTAATTTACAATATAGAAAGGGTAACTTAGTACAATCTTATGGAAAAGCCAATACTCCAGTCAATAGTATATTCGAAGATGCAATCGCTATATTAAACAAAAAATTTGAAAAATATACGAATTTATCTTGGACTAAAGTTAAATATGATTTTTTAACTAATTCAATATCAATTAATTAGACGAAAATTTGGATTTATCAAGAATAGTTTTTATATTTGTATAAAATGATAATTATGCAACCAAAAGAATCAAATTCAAAAACACATTTTTACATTAGTTTAGTGAAGTCTGGTTTCAGAATTGGTGCCGGTATAACTTTATGTTATGGTAATCTTATGTCTGCCGGTGGTTTGTTGATTATTGCCGAAGCATTAGGAATTGCAGAAGAAATTTTTTAATATGAATTATTATTTAATAAAGTCATTTACAAAAAAAATAAAAAATGAACACAACAAGACCAACGAACAATTTCGACACAGTAATATTCGAAGAGTTGAACTTCCAACCACATCCAAATGGACTTGGAAAACAATGTATAGTACAGTTTACAAATGGATATGGGGCTAGTATTGTTCAAGGACCACACACTTATGGTGGACCTGACGGACTATATGAATTGGCCGTTTTTGGTAAAGATGGTCATATCACATACGAAACACCAATCACAAACGATGTAATAGGGTATTTGTCAGAAATTGAAGTATCAAATGTTCTTAAAGACATAAAAGAATTAATATGAAAATAGTCACACAATTAAGATTTTACGTTGTTTTAGTTACAATTGCATTTCTTGCATTGTCCATTAATTATATAAATTTGAGAGATGACTTAACAAAATGTCAAACCGATAATGGGTTTATACCAGGTGGTGATATTCAGAAGGCTGAATTACAATCAAAAATAGATAGTTTAAAAAGTGAAATATTTGTAAAAGAAATACAAATAGGTTCATATGAAGTTATGTGGGGTATTTTGGAAGAAGTAAATAAACCATTAGCGGACTCAATTAATTTAGAAGTTGAATAATAAAATTTTATGTCAGAAGAAGATTTAAAAAAACATATCAATGGTGAATTAAATTTTGGTGGTTTCTCACAAAACCAATTTGCCGACATAAAAACAAGTACCCTTGTAACTATGTATGAACAATTGGTTGTTTATTCCGAAGATGGGCCACAAACATTGTCTGTAAAAATTGTTGCAGATTTTGACGAATTACCAAAAAAATATCATGAGATATTTTTGAATGTATTAACAGCAAAATACCTCAACAAAGTTTCTTTTGGTGCAAATCCATTTTCAGAATGTAAACCAGTTAAAAAAAGAAAATGGTATCAATTTTGGAAATCAAAATATTTTACAGTGTAAAAAATAGAATATGAAAATTTTAGGTGTAATTTTTATTTTAGTTTTTATTTGGATGGCATATGAATTGTGGAGAGCACCATTAATGGAAGAAACGGATGATGGGAGATTGATAACAAAAAGACCAACAAGAAAATTTTCAGATTTATTTAAGAAAAATAAAAAACTCGGTGGAAGTTATTCTGATTTAGAAAAAAAAGGTAGAGGAAGAGGTAAATTTTAATTTTATGGCGAAGGCTATTTTAGAATATGATTTAGATAATCCAGATGATAACCAAGCACATTATAGAGCTGTAAGGTCACTTGACATGGCAGGTGCTTTATGGGACATAACTCACAATACTAAAAAGGGGTTAGAATGGGCAATGGAAGGAAAAGAACTTAACAAATATGAGGTTTTAGACATGGTGTTTGATAAAATAATTGAAATTTTAGAAGAACACGACATAAATACAGATAAATTATATTAAAATATTTATAGTTATGGCATATAGTGAAAAAGTAATTGACCATTATCAAAACCCCAAAAATGTGGGTACTTTGGACAAATCAAGTACCAATGTTGGAACAGGGTTAGTTGGTGCACCCGAATGTGGAGATGTAATGAGATTACAAATTGAAGTGGAAGATGGAATAATTAAAGATGCAAAATTTAAAACATTTGGATGTGGTTCTGCAATTGCATCTTCATCCTTAGCAACAGAATGGTTAAAAGGTAAAACTTTAAATGAGGCCATTACTATTGATAATATGGATATTGTTGAGGAATTAAACTTACCACCAGTTAAAATTCACTGTAGTGTTTTGGCTGAAGATGCAATCAAAGCCGCAATAAACGATTACAGAAAAAAACAAGGATTAGAAGAATTAATTTTTGAAGAAAAAATACATTAATATGATACAATTTATAAAAAAATACCAAAGTCAAATAGGAATGGGTTTAGCAATTTCTGTTCTTGTTTTATGTTATTTTCAAAGAAAAGAAATAAGTAGATTAAGACAAGAATTAGGATTAAAACAAAAAATAGACACTACATTGATGAATATCGATAAAGAATCCAATAAAATTTTGTTAGATAGTATAAAAAAATGATAACAATTTCTGAACAAGCATTAAGTCATTTGTTAGATATAATGGAGAGTGAAGGAATATCAACCAATACCCATTATTTACGTGTAGGTGTCAAAGGTGGTGGATGTAGTGGTTTGTCTTATGTAATGGATTTTGATGATAATAAAA
>JACCDW010437446.1_pt1 | contig 25077 bp, 16 predicted proteins | sample 7449781 | NCBI WGS metagenome assembly JACCDW01 (sample SAMN15323449, study PRJNA562643) | freshwater metagenome | isolation source: river surface water | place: USA:Blue River Watershed | collected 2017-08-18
AGAATACTGCGAATGGCTTCCAAAACCGATTTCCCAACTCCAGGAACTGCCGATAACGAATGGTCATCAAGTTCCAAGAACGATTCCTTAATTTTCTTCAAATTGAAGGCAGCGGTTGTAAACGACTTATATTTAAAGGGATTTTCGTCGTGCAACTCACTCAATTTTGCAAACAAATTGAGCTTGGATAAAACGGAAGCATTGTCTAACATTATTTTTTGCGTTTGGCTGGAATGAATGAAATTTCTTTGGTTTCAACGGCCCTATCGAAGTCAACCCAAATCACCGAATTCACAACATCTCCATGTAAATACATAATATTCATATCTTTACCGGTGTTTTTATTTTTCAAAACTTCAACTCCCAAGATGACAAATTTTCGTCCGGCATACAAAGCAGGAAGTTCCGCCGCATCGTAATCTCCTTTAAAAAAAGATTGAAAAAATCCATTTCCCGTCGCCGTATCATACGCAGGAGAATCTGGATCCCACCGAGTTCTGCGGTAAATATCTAAGTGAACAAATTCCGATAAAGATGTCTTTCCAATGACAGCTGTGTCGCCCATTCCAATATCAATTTCAACTTCTGCAACGGGAGTTGGCACCGACTTTTTTTTCTTTTTCTTGAGGGACTTTGACTTAGTATTGACTGTTTTAGTTGTGGTTGAAGACACAGGTTTTGTTTGTCCAAAAGCATTGTATTGGATAAAGTAAAATGTGAGAACCAATATAAATTTAAGGTAGTTTCGACCGTTCATAAAAAATAATTAAGGTAAAAATACACTTAATCAATCAAATTTACCAATTTTTCGGATGCAGTAGCGCTTAAAGCTACGCCCATGCCACCCATTCTTACACAACAATGAAGATGTGGTTGAATTTTTTGAATGATTGGCTGACGATCTGCAGCCATACCCATTGTTCCGGCCCATTGATATTCAATTTTAGGCACAATTCCAGGAACGATGACTTCAGAAATGACTTGTTTCAAGTGATTCACAATGTTTTCAGAGGTATGTTGGTGCATCACCCTTTCTCCCTCAAAATCAATATTTCTGGCGCCACCAATTAAAATACGGGTTCCAAGAGTTCTAAAATAGATATAGCCTTTATCGTAATGGAAAATCCCTCTAAATGGTAACGTTGGAATTGATTCGGTAACCAATACTTGTCCTCTCGCTGGATGAACCTCCAAATCAGGTAATATTTGTTTTGTAAATCCGTTTGTACAGATAATCAATTCACTGGCAACAAATTTCACTTCAGAATTTAAAAAATGAATTTCCCATTTCTGAGAATCCATTTGTTCAAACTTATTGACTTGAAATCCGGAAAATATTTCAACACCTAACGACAAAGCATGGTTACGAATGGTTTCATAAAGCAAATGAGATTGGATAGCACCTTCTGGCGGGGAAAAAATGGAATTTTCAAAAACATTCATTCCCAGCGAAGCTGTCTTTTTCAATTGAAAAGCAGTTTGTTGGTGGACTTCGAAAAGTTTTTCATTCACCGAATCAATGTTTGAAGCGATATTTTCGAATATGGAAGCTTCATTTGACTTGAAGATTTCATATCCCCCAGTATTCTCATAACCTATTTTCGTTTCACCATAGGTTTCTTTGAGTTTTAGAAATCCTTTATATCTATTTTCATAGAGCAACAAAGCGTTTTCTAATCCAATATTGTTTGCATCGTCGAGAATCTCTCCGAGGCTACCAAAACAGGCAAATCCTGCATTTCTAAGACTTGCAGGACTGCCTAAAGTTGCACTTTCAACCACCCAAACTTTGCGGTGTTGAAATTTAAGTTTCAGTTTTATTGCCGATTGCAATCCAACTAAGCCAGCTCCAATAACAAGAATATCGGCTTTTTCAGCCCATTTTTGTTCCCAAAAGCTAACTGGAATAGACATTAGGCAGTCATTTTATTGGCAATTGCAGAATTATAAATATCGGCAATTTGAGCCACATTTGCAAATTTGTCGCCATTGATACCAATTTCACCAGCGGTTACAGTACCAATATGGGTCACAGGCAAATTAAATTGAGCGGCCAATGTTTGAATGTCTGCAATATGATTTGGATTCACAGAAATCACAACTCTCGATTGAGATTCGCCAAACAACCAAGCATCATTTCTATAACGTTGGTCGGTGCAAATTTCAAATCCTAAGTTGCCATTCATCGCACTCTCTAAGCAAGTAATGAATAAACCGCCTTCACTCACATCATGAACACTTGCAGCCATTTGATTGTGTGAAAGTTTCTCTAATAACTGATGTAAGTTGAATTCAACATCTAAATCAAAATGAGGACAATTCGAAAGAGCAACACCTTTAATTTTCGCAAGGTATTGAGAGCAACCTAAATCGTTCTGAGCCTCACCGATCAATAAAATTGCGTCGCCTTCATTTTTGAAGTTTAAACTCATTCTATGTTCAGGTGCTTCAATAATTCCAACCATACCAATTGTTGGTGTTGGATAAACTGCTTGACCTGAAGTGCTTTGATTGTAAAAACTCACGTTACCACCGGTTACAGGGGTATCGAATTTCCTACAAGCTTCACCCATACCTTCGATTGCAGATTTAAATTGAAAATAAACCTCTTCGTTATATGGGTTACCAAAGTTCAAGCAATTGGTAATTGCCGTTGGCACACCACCGGTGCAACGAATGTTTCTTGCAGCTTCAGAAACTGCAATTTGAGTACCGATATTTGGATTTGCATGCACATAGCGACTGTTGCAATCAACGGTCAATGCAAGACTTTTATTCGTTCCTTTTACTTTTACAACAGAAGCATCGGAAGGTAAATTTGTTGATTGATTCACTGTACCCACCATGCTATCGTATTGCTCATAGATCCATTTTTTGCTTGCTATATTTGGTTCAGCGGCAAGTTTAAGCGCAATTGTTTTTGCTTCTTCCAAAGAAATATCTTGAATTGAATCTAAATTAAATTTCTCTATTTCAGCAAAATATTCAGGGGTTGTCCATGTTCTTTTATAGACTGGAGCACCACCACCTAAAACCAAAGATTCAGCAGGAATATCGGCTTCTAAAACACCATTCATAAAGTAACGAACGTGTTTTGTATCTGTAACCATTCCAATTTGAGCGTAAGTTAGATCCCACTTCTCAAAAATCGCTTCTAATTCTTTTTCTCTACCTTTTTCAATGATCACCAACATACGTTCTTGGCTTTCGCTTAAAAGAAGTTCCCAACCTTTCATGCCAGCTTGACGCATAGGAACTTTATCGAGGTGAATATCCATCCCAACATCTGTTTTAGCCGACATTTCACTCGTACTGCAAGTAATACCCGCAGCACCCATATCTTGCATACCAACAACAGCATTGGTTTCAATGATTTCCATTGAAGCTTCAAGAATCAATTTCTCCCAAAAAGGATCACCCACTTGCACTGATGGCAAATCGTTGATACTATCTTCGCTCATGTCTTTTGACGCAAAAGCGGCACCATGGATACCATCTTTACCTGTAGCAGAACCAAAAATATAAACTGGATTTCCCGCAGGTCCTGCGCCAGCAGAAATACTTTTTCCAACGCCAACAATACCAACACTCATCGCATTTACAAGGTTGTTTTGTTCATAGCAATCGTCGAAGTAAACTTCACCACCAACAGTAGGAATACCGAAAGCATTTCCATAATCACCAATCCCTTTCACCACACCTTTAACAAGCCATTTGGTTCTGTCGGTATCAATATTTCCGAAACGCAATGAATTTAATTGGGCAATAGGTCTAGCTCCCATTGAAAAGATATCTCTATTAATACCACCAACACCAGTAGCAGCACCTTGATAAGGTTCTATTGCTGAGGGATGATTGTGACTTTCAATTTTAAAACAACAAGCAAGTCCATCGCCAATATCAACCAAACCCGCATTTTCTTCGCCGGCTTCAGCCAACATTTTGGTGCCACTTTTTGGCAATGTTTTCAACCACGTAATTGAGTTTTTGTAACTACAATGTTCGCTCCACATGACTGAATATATAGACAATTCTGTGAAGTTAGGTTCACGGCCAAGGATTTCGCAGATTTTATGAAATTCTTCTTCCAACAAGCCTAGTTGTTTGGCTTGATCAATAAGTGATACACTATTCTGTTGCATTACTGCAAAAGTAGTGAGGAAAAATATGTTTTTGTAAAAAAATTATGGACAGATTATACCCAACCTATCGAAGCAAAAAGATTGACCCATTGATGGTGTTTCTTCTAACCCTATCGCCTACTTTTTGTTCGTAACGATAGATAAAAGTATAGAAACCTTCTTGGCATAAATCACCTTCATAATAACCAGCCCATTTAAAAGATTTGGCATCGGCGTTGTCAAAAATCTTCTCTCCCCAACGGTTATAAATTTGGAATAATGTAGGTGTAATACCTCTTCCAATGATTTCAAAAGTGTCATTTCGACCATCAAAATTTGGTGTAAATGCATCCGGAATAAACACGTCACAAAATCCATCAGCCAAAGTAATGTTGATTTGATCTGTAGCAGTTCCACAAGCATTTTTAACACTCACAGAATACGTTCCAGAACTGGCAACATAGATTGTAGGCCCTGTAGTACCATTGCTCCATGTTGTTGTTGCACCTGGCCAAGTTGCGGTCAATTGTATCAATGAACCCTTACAAATCAAAGTATCATTAGGTAAAGTCACTTCCGGCGTGAGTCCTTCTTTTATGTAAATAGTATCTCTCCATTTACATCCACCATTATCTACCTCAGCCCAATAGGTTCCGGCTACGGAAATTGTACGTGGATTAGAATTTGTTCCATCCTCCCAAATCATTGTTCCCGGGGCCACTACAAAGAGATCGGCCGTTGAACCGTCGCAGACTACAGTATCTTTCCCTAAATTAAATTTAGGTAATGCGCTTATTTTGATTGGTGTTACCAAAGAATCTGGACAAAAACTGTCTTTAATTAAGTATTTTATCAAATGCAAACCTGCTTTTCCTGGGTTATAAGTATTCCCTGAAAAACTCCCCGTTGTTGCCGAAAAAACACCACCTGAAAGTGTTGGAGTCAATACAATTGGAGCTCCATTTTCACAAATTGTGGAAGGTAGCCCGGTAAATGTAGCATTGTTATTTCCCTTTACATAGACATAAATGGTATCTCTACTTTTACATCCCTCAGGACTTTGAGCTTCATGAATAATTGGATAATTTCCGGCTGCTGTATATTTATGTGAAATAGACTTATTTGCTGAAGTTGTACCATCCCCTAAATCCCAATAAAAACTCGTTAAACCAGGATATTTATTATCGAAAACAAATGAATTTGTAGCGAAACATTGAATTGAATCATTAATATAAATTCCACTAGAAGGATCAGGAATGACTCTAACCCAAAGTGATGCAGTATCTGAACAACCAGTTCTCACATTGTCGTAATAAGTTTCCGACTTATATTTAATCTGATATATTCCTGGCTTATCGAATGTTTTTGTTGGAGAAGGAATTGTTGCTGAATCTGATGGTGAAAAATACCATGTCCTTGTATAAGCACAGCGAGGGATATTTGCAAGTGATGTATTATCGGCAAACTTAAATGCATTGCCAATAAAACACTGACTCAATTTATTATTCTTTTCAATTGGCTTACTCACAGGTCGTGGGATGATAAAAACAGCCTTAGTACTCGTGTAGTTATCTGTACAACCTAAGGCAGGAGATGCAATTAACGTAACCAAGAAGTTACCTCCTTTGTTGTAAGTATGGGTAACATTGGTTCCAGAAGCACTCGTAGCATCTTGAAACAACCAAGTATATGTAACACCAGAAAATGTGGCGCTCGATTTATTTGTAAAAGTAACTACGTTAGTTTTATCGCAACTATCTGTATAGTTAAAATCAAAATCTAAAATTAGGTTTTGTGTTTTGAAAGAAGTTGTTGCATATGACGACGTTAAATAATTTGGACTTGCAGCACCATCATGTTCAAAAACAGCAACATAATACGTAGTGTTTGGCTTTAACCCTGTCAAAGTAAAGTTATTGTTGATATTATTCCAGCAAGCATAATTACCAGAGCCTAGATCATCACCAGCCATAAAATTAGCAAAAGCAGTGTAAGCATTCCCGTCAGTTGGATTCACAGAAACTGCAGAAGCCTCTTTCACAACCACCAAACGCCATCCACCATTACCGTTAGACCAACTTATTGTGGCTTTATTGCACTGAATTGAAGCTATTGCCAAATTACTCGGTGCAATAGTAGGTTCTGCACCAAATAATGTGTTCAGGACAACTATATTAAAAAATGCAAACAGTAATTTTTTCATCATTCGGATACAAATATAACAATAAATAGACAATTATTGTTTTCAAAACGAAGCCTCATATTTCGGGTAACAAAATATTTTCATTCGGAATGATTGTTTTATTCATTAGTTTCAGTAATACTTGTACCAATGTAATCACATCTTTATTGCAATAAACAGCAATTCTATGAAGATCTTTTTCACGGTAGTATACATCTGCCACCATGCTTCCATCGATATCATCTTTAGGTGTGGGTATGTCGAATAAATTTGCCAAAAGATTGAGTGAAACGAAACTCTTAAAATCCCCAAATTTCCATAGTTCCATGGTGTCTAAGTTATTTATTTCCCATGGTTTTTTGCCCGCATTATCGAGTAAAAAAGGAATTTTGATTCCATGAATTACCATTCGTCTTGCGATATACGGAAAATCAAACTCCTTCCCGTTGTGTGCGCAAAGCCGATGTCGATCCGTGCCAAAATGACCGTTTAACAATTGAGCAAACTCTTCGAGTATTGTTTTTTCGTCATCTCCAAAAAATGACTTTAATCTGAGTTTAGGTTCTGATGGATGACCGGTAATTAAACCTACTCCAATGCACACAATTTTGCCAAATTCGGCATAAATAGCAGAACGATCATAAATATCTGAAGGCGTAATATCTTCTTTGGTCAATGATTTTGACTTTTTTTCCCAAAGTTTTTGCCAAGCGGGCGACAAATTCGAATAACTCGATTCTTGAGGAACAGTTTCGATGTCTAAAAACAGGACTTTACTTAAATCGAGTTGCGATAAATATTGCATTTGGTAGTTTGTATATTATAAAATTCAAATTTACAAAATGAGGATAACTTTCTTTTTCTTTTCTACCCTTTTTTGTGAATTTCGCAAATAATTATATGACAGAGAAATCGTCCAAACGTAAAAAACCCAGCGCATTACCAAGCATACTCAGCTTAGCAGCTGTGATGTTTATTTTAGGGCTCTTGGGAACCACTGTGATTGGATTTAAAGGACTTGGAGAATATGTGATTGAAAATTCAAGTATCGACATATACTTCAACGACAGTGTAACTGAAGCACAAGTTATTAAATTTCAAAATGAAATAAACCAAAAATCATGGGTCAAAAAAACCCGCTTTGTTTCAAAAGAACAAGGAATGAAAGAGATGGGGGTGAAATATGACCCTGAAATAATGAATTATGCAGAAACCATTACCCTCCCGCTAAGTTTGGAAATCTACTCAAAAGCAGAATTTGCTCAACCAAAATTTCAAGAACAAGTGGTAAGAGAACTGAAAAATGATGAACAAATTGAGGATGTAGTTTTTCAGAAAAATTGGTTAGAAACAATCACTAAAAACATCCAAAAAATGCAGATTGTGTATATAATTCTCGCATTGTTGTTTATCATCATTTCCATAGTGCTCATTCAAAGTGCTGTAAGATTAGGGATTTTTGCTAACCGACATACAATCAAGAGTATGCAGTTTGTTGGAGCAACCAACTCTTTCATTATCCGACCAATAATTTTCACTTTTGTGAAATACGCTTTCATTGCCATTCCCATTTCCTTTGGTTTATTATGGTTTATCATTTGGCAACTTCCGGATTTCATGGGGAATAGTGAATTTTCAACCATGATGTTTGAGTTTAGAAACCATATCAACCTACAAAATTTATTTATAGTTTCAGTTTCTATTGCTATATTTGGAGTTCTGCTTGCTACTATCTGCAGCTGGTGGAGCACTAGAAAATTTTTACGTACAAAAATTGAGAATTTATACTAATGAGCGCAAATAAAAATATCAAAAACGAAGCTACTCCTTCAGAAAAAGAAGGTATGATTTTTAGTAAAGAAAACTATACTTTAACCATCATCAGTGTTCTTGTAATCGTTGTTGGATTTGCCTTAATGGCAGGAAAAGGCGGCAATATTTACGATTTCCGTAGAACAACTTTAGCCCCAATTGTTGTAATTGCTGGCTTTGTGATGGGTATTTATGCAATCTTTTACAAGAAAAAATAAATGACCTGGCTTGAAAATGCGACGTTAGCCATCGTCGAAGGACTTACTGAGTATTTACCAGTAAGCAGTACCGGACATTTAATGATGTTCAAAGAATGGATGAAACTTGAAGGGAATCAACTAGATACCTACATGATTTCTATCCAATTTGGAGCCATCTTTGCCGTTGTTGTACTCTACTGGAAACGCTTTTTTAATCAAAATTGGTTTTCCTTTTACTCCAAATTAATCGTTGGCTTTTTACCAGCAGCCGTATTAGGATTTCTCTTCGACGATATCCTTGAACAAATGCTGCAAACGCCAATGATTGTGGCCATTATGCTCATTTTAGTGGGAACTTTTCTCATTTTCATGGACAAAATTCTGTTACCCGGAAATAAAGAAATTGATGATATCTCTTATAAAGATTCATTCATCATTGGTATGGTACAAACCATTGCCATGATTCCCGGAACTAGTCGTAGCGCAGCCACAATTGCAGGTGGTTTAGGATGTAAACTGACCAAAAGTGCAGCAACAGAATTTTCATTCTTCTTGGCAATTCCTACCTTATCGGCAGCCGCGGCTTATAAAATTCTCAAAAATTGGGATCAATTAAGTGCTTCAAACTTATCGGAAATAGCCATTGGCAATGTCATCAGCTTCATCACAGCCGCTATTGCTGTTAAATTCTTTATTGGCATGGTGAAATCCAGAGGTTTCTCATTTTTTGGATATTATAGAATCATCATTGGAACAATTTTCCTGATTACGTTGTATCTTTAACAAATGAATTGCTTTAAATCCTTTATATTAGGATTCATTTTGGTGTTATCCAATGTTTTATTGGCTCAAAGCTCACCCAAAATACAAATTGCCAGGGTTAAATATGCTGGCGGTGGCGATTGGTATAGCAGCAAAACTGCGTTAAAAAACCTTACAAAGTTTTGTAATTTTCGCATCAAAACCAATCTCAAAGAAGATGAGGTGATTGTTGAAGTTGGATCCGAACAACTCTTTAATTTCCCATTTTTATTTCTTACAGGACACGGAAATGTGATCTTTAGTGAAGCGGATGCCAAAAACCTAAGAAACTACCTTGTATCTGGTGGTTTTTTGCATATTTGCGACAATTATGGAATGGATTTATTCATTCGTAGGGAAATGAAAAAAGTTTTTCCCGAATTAGAATTCAAACCTGTCCCATTTAACCATCCAATTTATCATCAACAATTTCAATTTAACAATGGACTTCCAAAAGTTCACGAACACGATGGAAAACCACCTATTGGATACGGATTGTTTTGGGAAGGGAAATTGGTTTGCTTTTACGATTACGAATGCGATTTAGGAAATGGTTGGGAAGATCCAGAACTTTATAACGATTCGCCAGAAATAAGAGAAAAAGCACTTCAAATGGGTGCTAATTTGATTCAATATGCTTTTACTTTACAGTGATGAATGCGAGCATTGGTTTTCCTATTTTTAGTTCCGAAAACAAGAAATTAGCCGATAAAACAACCATTTTATCTGAGCCTATACCCTCAATTGATTTACTTGAAAGGGCTTGTTATCAACTCGTAAAAAAACTCGAAAAAGAAATTCCCGAGAATCAAACCATTCATATCGTTTGTGGAAATGGCAACAACGGGGCCGACGGACTTTGCATCGCGCGTATTCTCAATTTTCGGGGATATTCTGTTGTGGTTTCTGTCCTTCAAAATCAATCTCAATTCACAATTGAACACAAAATTCAGTATCAATTACTGAAATCAACACCTGTAATCATCACAGAGATTCAGGCAATTTCAGAACTAAACATCCTTCAAAATCAAATCATAATTGATGCAATCATTGGATCTGGATTGAACAAACCCATTGAAGGCTTTTTGAACGAAATTATCGTTAAGATTAACGAATCACAAAACATTGTTTACAGCATCGACAATCCCACAGGAATAGGAACTTGGGATCATTTTGAGGGACAATATATCCGTGCCGCTAAAACATTCTGTTTGGGTACTATTTCTCCATCATTATTCAATCGAAGCTACATTCAGGATATTCGGAGTATAGATATTGGACTTGTTGAATTGCAGGGGCCCACACCATTGGGTTGGTTTTTAACGATAGAAAAAAGTTCGGAATTTATAAAGAGCCTCAAACCAAAACATTTAAAGCACGATCATAAAGGAACGCGTGGGCACACTCTGATAATTGGTGGAAATATGGGAATGCATGGAGCCGTTTGTATGTCTGCAAAAATGGCATCAAAAGTAGGTGCTGGCAATGTAACTATTTGCAGTCAAACAAATACCCTGCCCTACATTACAATGATGCCTGAAATACAATTTAAGGAATCGGCCCTCGATGGTAAAGCTGCTGATTATTTAGATGTAGACGGGTATTCTTCTATTGCCATTGGGCCTGGATTGGGGGTTACGGCAAAAACTACGGCATTTTTAAGTTTTTTATTGGGCAAACGCATTTTTGCACCAATGGTAATTGATGCTGACGCCCTTAACATTATTGCAAAAAACAAGAATTTATTTCAACGAATTCCAGAAAACAGTATCTTAACACCACATCCAAAAGAGTTAGAAAGACTTTTTGGGAAGTTTGAAAATGAGAATGCAAAATGGAAATTTCTATCTGAGTTTGCAAGGAAGCAAAAAATTCACATTTTGGCGAAAGATACATATTCCATTTTATTTTGTGCGGATGGTGAAATTTACGCAAATGGAACTGGAAATGAACGTTTGGCCAAAGGAGGTAGTGGCGACAAATTAACTGGCTTAATTGCGGGTTATTTAGCCCAAGGCATACAAACAAAACATGCCGCAATTTGCGGCATGTTTGAATTGATTGAATTTGCTTAATTTCTTATTTTAATTCTTTCACCCACATATTTGGAACTGTAGATTCATAGTAGAATAAACCTTTGTTCGCATCTTTTTCAGTGAAGAAATATTTCATATAAACATAGTAACTCTTAGATTTTGGATCGAAGAATTTGTAGGCAATCACGTCTTTCATGTACAATTCTTTGATTTGGCGATTGGCCTTAGCTTCATTACTATGTAAACCAGCAACCAAATAGAAACCAGCTGAAGGTTTTACTTTTTCGATATCCGGCAAACGAATTCCAGTTGTATCGTTACCTGTACCAAAGTCTTCCATGTCTTTGAGTGACATAGCTGTCACTTCTTTCTTCTTTCTCACATTTGAAGCATCTTCTTTTGCCTCAGTTTCTTCTTCTTCTGACTTTTTAGAAGATCCATCATCTCCGCTTACAGCACCACCCCCAAGTGCTCCGAAACCAATGGTTGCTCTGAACTCATGTATTGGTCCTAGTAAACCTCTTTGTTCTCCATCGGGAACGGTATATGAATAAGAAACAGAGATATCATCTTGTGGTTTAAATCCAATGTTTCCACCAAACTGCCAAAGATTATTTTCACCAATACCAACCCAAACTTTATCTTGATACCAGAAGCTCAAATTTGCTTGGAAATAAGTATAATCCCAATTGTACATTGTGAAATTAATTGAAGGACGCAACGTCATATCGTTTCCTAAATCGCCAATATAACCGGCCAATAAACTCGCTTGTGTTTGCAAATCATAACCTGCTTTATAATTGTAATAGGTATAATCGAAATGAGGTTTTGGCAAACGTGAAGCAGAGAAACCGGCGAACCAACGTTCAGCTTTTGCAAAAATAGACGCTCTAAGATCAGCTCTAATGACAGGCGCACTGTACATAATTGCATTAATAATTGGATCGTTCTCATGCACATAGACTGCCTTTGTTGCATCAAAATTTTGTGATAAAACACCACCACTCACCCCTAAACTCAGGGTGGTTTTACCTAAGCCAATAGAATAAGCATAAGTTGCATAAGCATTGTGAACTTCTGAAAAACCAATGTTTTCTTTCATATACAATAAGCCAAATGCTGTGTTTTTATTCTTTACAGGCATTGAAACATTGAATAATGTATGTTGTGGCGAACCAGGAGTCTCACTAAAAATCTTGTTGTAATAGAGCGATACGCTTCCTTTTTCATCAGTGCCAATAGCTGCCGGTACAATGATCGATGGATCCATGTAAAACTGTTCAATTCTAGCACCCATTTGTGCATGTGATTTGAACGTTATACCCAGTATAGTTAAAATTAAAATTGTCTTTTTCATAATGATTATCTAATAACTTGAATGTATCCTCTATACACGTCTGATGTTTGTCTATTTTTCATATAGTAGAAATACACTCCGTTTGGCAGAGGGTTGCCATCAGTATCTACTGCATTCCAATCATTTTGATAATTTGTAGAAGAGTAAACCCTTTTACCTTGACGATCACTCACAACAATATCAAATAAGAATACATCTGGAATTTCAATCAAATCCCAAAATTCATTTTGTTTATCACCATTTGGTGTAATTAAATTTGGAATTTTCACCAATGGAGGATCAATTACGTTGATATGCACTGAATCTACATCTGTACATCCATTTGAATCTGTTGCCATTACAAATAAAGTAATTGAATCAGTAAGTTGAATGGTTTTAGCCATAACCGTTGTAGAATCGACAACATATTGACCTGGGTACCAGTGGAAATTTTTTAATGCATTTGACACATATACTTGTGCTCTTCTACCTCTAAATATAGCAGTATCATTGTGTGCTTGAATCACCGCAGGAGGATAAGCATAGACTTGAACACTATCCATCACTGGACAGTTGCCCTTATTGTAAACCAAAAATTTATAATTTCCTGTTTTATTGAAAGCCTTAGATCTAATACTATCACTATCTGCCAACCAATAAATTGAATCCCCACCTGTAATGGTAAATGTAGCTGAATCACCTTTACATAAAGGCATACTACCTGATAAAGACCAATTTACCGTTGGCTTATCAATAAGTGTATCGACCGATTTAAAGAACGTATCTGAACATCCATTTCCAGTTTCAACAATTAAGGAAGCTGTAAAAGGACCAGCATTGGTGTAATATACTTTGGTTGTAATTTTTGAAGTATCAAATTTACCGTTACCAAAATCCCAATATCTATTTGTAATTGGATTCACCGATGTAGTTAGCGTATCTGTAAATGTTACGCTGTCTGGCATACACAGTCCTGAATAATTAAACCCAGCAACTGGTGAACCAACCACAACATAAGAATGTGTGATACTGTCAGCGCAACCATGAACGTTAGATACATATAGTTTTTGTGTATAAACCCCAAACGTATCGTAAGAGTGGAAATTATCGACTATTGGTGATTGCACCAACGTGTCACCCCAATGGAATCTCGTATCTTTTACGGTATCATTTGGATCAATCCCATAATTCATATTCATCGTGAATTTATTCCATTTTTCACATTGAATTGAATCGTTTGGAACAGCCATTACATCTAATCCAAAAGAAGGTTTCGGACGATAATACACCTGAAACACACCCGCTGTAGAATCTTGGCAACCAGCTAGCGAAGTACCAATTAAACGTGCTTTATGTACTCCAGGTTGAGTGAATTTAATTGAAATAGCTGTATCTGTGCTCAAAATTGTATCGTCAAAAGCCCAATTCCAATACATACTATCTTGACGTGGGAATTTATCGATTACTCTTCTAAATTTGGTAAAATCACCAAAACAAGCTTCTTTAACAGAATATTTCGGTGTTGGCTTTGGATGTACCCTCAACCAAACAGCTTGCGTATCGATACACATATTAAAAGATTGAACCTCTAATATCATTTTAAATAAGCCAACTTTCGCATAGGTATGAAACGTATTGGGAAATGAAGAATCAGATGGAGAACCATCCCCAAATTTCCATATATAATATTGTACCGACTCTGGAGAAGCCACACTTGATGTGTTTAATGTATTGGTAACTTCACCTATACACGTATTCGTTACCGAAAATTGTGCATTAGGTTTTGCAAATAAATTCACAATTTTCGTAGATGAATCTCTACAGTTTGCATCAGTTGTTACAACCAATTTAATTAAACGACCTCCTGGAGTTGCATATTTATGCATGACGGTTTTGTTTAATAATGGAGTTGTTTGTCCGTTTACTTTTGTGCCATCTCCTAAGTCCCATTTCCAACTTAAAACTTTATCTGGAGCTGGATCAGTTGTACCGTTCGTAATGGCAATTGATTTATTTATATCCCAACATTGATCAGTGGCATCAATTGAAACCATTGGTTTCGCATGTAAAATGTAATCAACACTATCTTTTGCGGTACAACCAAATTGATTGACACGGGTTATGTAAATTTTATATGTACCAGAAGTTGGAAATTTATAATGAATTCTTGTTGAATCTCTATATCCTAAAAATGGAGCATTCCCACCTCTATTAAATACTGGAGTAACTGGTGTTAATGACCAAATTTTCTTTGCCATCACTTCACCTGAAGGAGGCGTGTAGGTATCGGTAATTCGCGTTGTTTGACCTTGGCAAACTACAAACACTGTTGTTGGTAATAAATCGGCACTCTGAGTATAAATATTTGGATTCAGAGGAACACGAGGCATATTGCCGATGATGACATTGCTGTAAGTTTTATCGATATGTGTAGCATTTTCGGTTTGTAATGAAACTACAAACGTGTAACTCGACGGAGCTGGCACAGTTCTGCTGTAAATATGCCATGTACTCGCACCATATTTTACAGGAGAGCCGTCTCCAAAATCCCAAGTATACGTTGAAATTAAACTTCCAATTGATTTTGAAATACTGTAAAAGAAAATCGTATCACCCTCACAACCCCCTACTACTTTATATCCAGCAAATGCATCGCTGCTACCAAGTGTATTCAAGCCTCCAAAATATGCTGGAGAAGAAGATCCAAGTTTGTTTCCAAAGATATAATATCCAGTTAAATTTGTAATTGCTGTGGAAGTAATAGTGCCTAAACGATTTGCAGTTCCTGCAGTGTTGTTCAATGTCCATGCCGCAGATCCGTTCGAAGTAAGCAATTGTAAGTTCACGTAATCATAAACATGGTCATCATTTGTCACTGAATCATAACTAAATTTAACCACATAATTACTTGCGACACTTGTAGCTGCTGTAGTTGTTAAATAGAAATGATGGACCTTAGAAATATTCCTTGTAGTTGTAGGCAGAGCGACTGAAAATGATGGTCCATTCGCAAGCACTTTTGCAAAATAATACTCCAACGAAGTACCACTTTTTGAAAACGAAGTTGAAACAACTCTATAGTCTGAACCTGAACCGATGTGCCAAGTCATTGGAGCGATCGATGTTGCACCTGTTGTTGAACCAATATGGTATCCACCGTCGACATAACTATTCTTGTTTCCACCAACGACTTTACAACCAGCCATCAATTTTAAATCAGCCGATGCAGCACCGGTGATTTTAATTAAACCTGTTGACAAATCCAATGAATCGCTGATAAACAATTCACCAGGCAACGTTGTAGCCGACAATGTGATGTTCGCAGAGGTTGTTTTCATACGCAACGATTTAATCGTTACACTTGCACCATCAATATCGAAAGTAACACTTTTAGAAGTGGTTACAGCCAAGTTGTATGTTCCTGAGGCAATTACAATAACATCTCCAGAACTTGCGGTATTCATTGCATACTGAATTGTTAAAAAAGCAGCCCCAGCAGATGTACCCGCATTTGCGTCACTTCCCGAGGTACTCACATAATATGTTGCCCCAAATACGTTTAGGCTTATAACAAAAAAGACAAACGTCAAAAGCGAATGTCTTTTTTTTGCAATTTGAAATTTTATAGTTTCAATCATTTTTTACTTGTTTTATTTAAGACGTTTTTTGTCATTCAATCGTCAACCCATCCTCAAAAGATGATGTTTTTATGACAATTGATTTTAGAACGGCAAATCGTCAGCACCGCTATTATCTGAAGCAAATGGATCTTGAACATCATCAGAAGAACCAAATGGATCTTGAACAGGAGCACCATTGCTAGCACCACCTTGAGGAGCACCTGCGCCATTCGCACCAGGTCTTTCAACCTTCCAAGCACGAACATCGGTATACCAACGACCTTGGTATTCGCGACTTTCAATATCAACGCCAATATTTACGAATTCACCTTCTTTAATATCGAATTGTGAAATTTTATTTCCCCATAGATTAAAACAAACCTTTTTAGGGTAAGTTCCCTGAATTTCAATCACATAGTCTTGCTTTTCCCATGGTCCATTCTTACCAGCACCAGTTTGCTTTGGTAAAATTTGTATCACTTTTCCAGAAATATCCATACAACAAAGATATTAAAAATGAGGCTAAATTAAAAATTTTTATTGTACACCACCTTGGTTCTCACCGTCTTTCAAATCGTCATTTTTCAACTTACGTTCCACAGGTTTAATTTTTTCACTTTCAATTGAACCAAAAGCATAATCGAAGTTGATCCTAAATCCCCACATATTCGTTCTTCGAACTTCACTGAATGAAAAATCTTTACCCTTGTTTTCTGTTTTATAATCAACTTGCCATGCCAGCGGATTGTCGAACCCAAAACCAATTCCACCTTTATCTTTATGAAATCGCTTTTTGATACCAACCATATGAAAAAACCAATTCGCCGTATAGCCCTGCAATGAAAAAGAAGGCGCATTAAACCTCGAGAATAATTCAATCATCCAACTTTTACCAAAATTCAACGATCCTCTTATCCCTCCTGAATAAATAAAACCTTCTGAAGATAAGCCTGCTACCGATCCTGTGTCAATGATGCTTCTAATGTTTACATAACCCAAACCACCATTGCCCGATAACATCCAATTCTTTCCTTTGAAATTTACATTCAAATCAAATCCACTCGTTATATTTTGTCCGATATTTCCATATGTTGTTGTGTAAACTTTATTCGCATCTACAACTCTATAAGTTTCAATTGCATCATTCAATCGTTTATGATATAAATTCACCCCATATCCACCAACGGAAGTATAATTGCCGAACGACAATTCATAATTCGTACTAATTTCAGGCGCTAAATAAGGATTACCAGTTGTAATATTCAATGGATCGCTATAGTTTGTATAAGGATTTAAGAAAAATAAGCTTGGTCTCTGAATTCTTTGGGTAAAATTGAATTTAATAAAACCGGCTTTGCCCATTTTGCGCGACAGATTGAAAAAAGGAATAAAATTGCTATACGGGTTACCCGTAAAGGACGTATCTGAAGGCTTTTTAATATTTCCTCCAAAAGTTGTAAACTCCAATCTTGATCCAACTTTCAAACTATAATTTTCATTGATTATGTAATTGAACTGTAAATATCCAGCTCCTACATTTTGATAATAATTAAAGGTATTATTCCTATTGCTTAACGTAGAATATTCCTGAGATACATAATTCAAGGTATCGAAATGATAATCAGAAATAACAAAACGCATGATGCCTTTCAAGCCTGTTTCTAATGATAACTTCTTATTCAGTGGTTCGGTTAAATCGAGCTGAGTTGAAATTTCTAAATTTTCTCCAACATTTAAACTTTTTTCAGTTCTATAAGGGTCTAAACTCTGATTTTTTCGAATGCTGGTATAATCTGAATTGTCAACATTTTTAGATACCTGAGCCGACCAACCAAATTCCCGGTCTTTTTTCTCAAACTTCCTGCGATAATCAATGTTAAAATCATATCCCAAAGTGGTCGAAAATCTGTCTGCATTTTGTGCCCATAAAAACGATAACGCACTATCTTTTAATCCAATTTTAGTTTCCCAATCTGTTTTAGTACTTCTCCAATTCGTGTTGATCGAAGCAGAAACACTGAGTGCGTTTTTAGGATTAAATACATGATCCACGCTTAATGTTAATTTTGGACCACCACCCCAGTTATTAAAGTCTGAATTTTGAATCATCTGATTCCAAATTCCACTATATAAATTCTCTCGATCGGCCTTACTATCGCCCCAAGTGCGCCACATATGACCGCCCAACATCGCAGTATAATTGGTTTTGCCTCTTTGGATCGACAATGTACCTCCCAAATTCGCACTTCGTGTGCCCAAGCCAGCACGAATATTTCCAGTATTTCCTTTGAGTTTTACATTTTTCATGACAATATTGATCACTCCTCCCGACCCCTCAGCATCATACTTTGCCGATGGGTTAGTCATCACTTCTATCTTTTCAATATCATCGGCCGACAATGATTTAAGCGCATCAGCCAAGTTCCCCGACAACAATCCGCTTGGTCTTCCATTGATCAATACTTTTACGTTTCTATTGCCACGCATCGATACGTTACCATCCATATCAACTTCAACCATTGGCACTTTTGCCATCATATCACTTGCCGACATGCCACGGCTCGTAACATCCATTGCAGCATTGTAAACCAATTTATCGCCTTGATTTTCAATAACATTTCCTTGCACTTTAATTTCTACAGTTTCAACTTTTTCGGGCACACTATCTTTTGTCGCTTTTTTGACTCCATCTTTTTGAGCAAAAGCAACACCACCAATCACCAGCATGAAACTGAGTAAACTTAATTTTTTCATTCTAATATCGTCTCTCTTTATTTTAGATTATCATTCATTTATTTAGCTCTAATTGCAATAACAGGATCTAAATTGGATGCCGAAATTGCCGGTATTAATCCAGAAATAATTCCAACAACTACCGATGCACCAACTCCTATCAGGGCGTCTTCTGCACCAAGCGTTAATGAAGCACCAGCGCCTAAAGAAGACGCAACAGCAGCATTTAGCCCATATAAAACAAGCCATACCAAGAACATTCCAATGATTCCGCCGGCCAAACACAACCAGATACTTTCAAATAAAAACTGCACTTGTATGAACCATTTTTTTGCTCCTAGAGCCTTTTGAATACCGATTTCCTGAGTTCTTTCCTTCACTGAAACAAACATAATATTTGCGACCCCAAAGCAACCCACCAACATGGCAAATGCGCCAATAATCAATCCGATTTTCTTAATTTGCCCAAACAAACCAGAAATTGCATCGGTAATCATCGACATTTTATTCACGGCAAAATCATCTTCAGCACCGGGTTTAATTTTACGATAGGCCCTCATGATACCAGAAATTTCAATTTTCAGATCATCCAAGGAAACGCCTTCGGCAGCTCTGAGCATAATTTGAGCATCCTCACTTTTTCGATAAGAAAAATATCCTAAAGCCCATTTTGCATTCACAAACACCACATTGTCTGCACTATTATTGATCAAACTCTCGCCTTCCACTGCACAAACACCAATTACCGTGCAAATTCCTGTACCAATCCTAATTTGTTTTCCAATGGCTGAGCGTCCCTCAAAAAGAGTCTCTGCAACATTGCTACCAATGATAGCCACCGGCTGCGCAGAATTTGCTTCATCGATGCTAAAATATCGTCCCTCAGAAATATTCACTTCTTGAATTTGATTGAAATCATAGGTGATACATTTAACACTGATATCTTTAAGCGCCTGCTTATTCGACTTTACATCTGTAGAATGGTAGTAGGCATAGGCAACAGCTTTGACTTTATTGGGGGATATTCGGTTGGTAATAAAATCTGCTTCTTCAGGCTTGGTCACAGGCCTTTTCAAATATCTCCACCATGGGTAATTACTGCCAAATTCATCCCAAGGCCATTTTTGAACAAACAACACATCGGATCCAAACTTTGAAAACTGATTGTTCAAACTCTTCTCCAAAGAATGCACCAAGGCATAAACCGAAATAATGCAGAAAATTCCAATGGTAATCCCCAAAACCGACAATAAACTTCTCAGTTTATTTTGTCTGATTGCAGAGCCCGACATTTTAAACGACTCATAAAGGGGAATTCTAATTGACATTTTCCAAAGTTAATTGAGCAATATTATAATATACGTTATTTTTGATTAACTTTAGGTTTCTTTCGTCTGAATGTTTCGAATTCTCGACGGTACAAAATTCCGGCGCCGAGCGTATTGCCTGAAACGCCATTGGTTAAACCATTGCTTAGCAGCAAATTACTACTTCTCGAGAAGGCCTTCAACCGCCAATTCTCGTCGGATGTTTTATACTCCAAGTTAAAATTAATTGGGACAGCCATACTGCTCACCAACACTGCAACAGTTGGATCATAATTCAAATCTAACCTCAAACGGTCCGACAAAAACCACTCACTATTCACAAAAAGTTTGGTATTACTGGTACCTGTAGAACTTCTTACATCGTCTATATTCACCTGAATTCGGGTTGGAATGCCATACTTTGAAAACAAATCATTCACCACCGAACTAGCAATTGTAGAAACACTATTCCCCGCAAATCCGGTACCACTGAAATTACTTGCTGCCGAAGCACCACTGCTCGAAAAAGAAGGAGGAATAAAATTACCAAAAAGCAACAGTGCCACAGCTTGACGCATGGTCTCATCTTTATCGGTACGAATTCTTTGTATAATTGAATTTACTTCGGTTGCCGCAGTTCCCGACGTTGTTGCCAATTCAGGCGCTTGAATATCAAATCCTATTTGTGGACTAAATAAATTGCCTTTCAAATTTAGAATACTAATAATCTTGGTGGCAGGGTAAGAACTTGAAGCACTCGACGATGTGATCATTAACGTTGATGGAGAAATTTTCTTTTCTACCCTTCCAACTAAATCAACAACCGCATTAAATGGATCTCCATCCCACACAATGCTTCCGCCTTTATCTAAAGAAATCTTTTTAAGCAAGTTAATGCCTGGCAATGAAAAAGAATACTCCCCTTGCTCAACGGTATAAGCTCCGAATAAATAAAATTTACCATCAACATCATAAACCATACGCAATTGACCATTCCCACGGCCTTTGATGATATCCCCCAACTTTTTATCGATGATAAATTGCACCTCAGCATCGGGCGTTGCGGTGATATTCATTTGAATTTTGCCTAAACTACTCGGTTCTTCCTTTTGAACAACACCCTTATTTTGTATTTTACCAAGGTGATTTCTAAAGGTAATACTGCCGTAAATTTTATTTTCGTTTGCCGATAAATATTGAATTGCAAGCACAGAATTCTTCCTCGGTTTGAGGTTTATATCCATATTGATTTTATCAATCGGACCATAAATTCTGCAATTTCCATCGGCCCAGGCAGTTCCATAAAACAAACTATTCTCCTTTTCGGTGGTTTGCAAGACCTTAAAATTCTTTAAACTATCAAATTGAACATCCAATGCAAAATCACTAAAATTTTTGTATGTAAATGCCAGTTTCATCCAAGCAAAACTCTTCTTAGAATCATCGAATACTTTAATTGGCCGAACTGAAAATAGTCCTTTTTCTGTCACTTTTATATTCCCTGCAAACGTGTATTCCGTCGCCAAATAATCTACTTTCACCCTACCCTGTTCTACCGAAAGCAACCCTTCTGCCTTTGGCACATCTGTGGTTCCAAAAACGTGAAAATTACCTCTAACTGTTCCATCCCGAAAATCTAAAATGCCTTTTAAGAACGGATCTAATATTTTGAGGGACGTTTTTCTAGGCAATTCTCCATAAAGATCCAACTCCATATTGTCTGACTGCGTTAATTGCAATCCTCCATTGATGGCAAGTCCTTTTAACGGTCCAGACCTGAATAAACTTGTCATTTGCAATTGACCAATTTTATCCGTGGCCTTGAGTGCAACATCCAGGTCACCATACAAAAACCCATTGAATTTGAATTTGTTAAGACTCAAATCACCCAAGAATTTAGGATTTTTAAGTACGGCACAAATTTTCACGTCACCATTCCCTCTAAACTCGATACTATCTAGAGCACCTTTGGGGAAAAATGGTGCCAATACGCTAGGAGTGATGTTACTGAAATCGATTCTCACAGTATCCAATTTAGAATCTGAAATATTGCCATTCACTTCCAGATAATGTTCATTATCAGACAAATAAAAATTAGAAATTTGAGTCTTATCCTGTAAAAATTGAATTTTTGCAGATTTTTCAAGGAGCCATTTATTTTTAAAAATCTTTAGTTCCGTTGAAGTAAAATGGAAGTCGGCAATTTCCTTAAAAATCTGTCCGGTTCCATTCATTTTTAATGAATATTTATTTTCAACTTCTTTAATTTCTGAATTCAACATGTATATATCACTTCCACAAGCCCAGTATACATTTACTTTATCGTATAATGTTTTGTCGAAACGCGCATTGTTTGTATTGAATGTGATTTGAGTTGGCAAACCCAACGACATATCTTTTCGAATGTTGATTTTAGTTTTCTCACCATAAAACAAGCCATATTCAATCGAAAACGGCCCCATATCTACCGAGTATTTATTGGATGCGCCATGGTAATATCCCCTCAATGAAACTGGACCCAATCTCAATCCTGGAGCAATCAATGCATCGAGCCAAACTGTTTGAAGTAAGAATAAATCGAAATGAACAGAATCCTTAGACGCCTCCAATGGCTTTTCAAACCTCGCTGGAATCATTTCATGCATGATTTGCTCAAACCAAAGTCCTGTTTTAGCCAATTTCCAATTCCCTTTGATGTTTCCATCAATCCAATTTCCCGAAAAGGAAACCAACTCAGGAATGTCCCTCCGAATCACTTGTAATGGCAATACAAACTCTTCATCATCTCTGTTAAATACGCAATTCCTAAAGGTTATATCCCCTAAAATTGAATTTAAATCATTTCCACTGGTGGCAATTTCAATTGATCCTTTGAAGGCAGTATGCACTGAATCAAATCCTAACTTTTCAAAATCAAGATTTTGAACCTTCATTTCAATTGTTGAAACTTGATTTTTAAAAATATTCTCACCCTCTACCGAAGCTGTTAAAAGCGCCGATGGGTCTTCTGAATTGAAGAATCCACTGAGTTTACCGTTGTCTAGCCTTCCATCAACAGACGCTTTTTTGAACTTTCGTTTGTTTAAAGTATACGACGATGTGGTAATGTCGTATTCCAAACTTGCATGCTCATCGAACCCACTTCCCTTCACATAAACGCCCATGTTTGCCTTCCCTAAAAACGATGCTTGAGGCAAAAAATGCAACCAATTCACCGAATCTATGTTCACGTTCAACATGTATTTCAGGGGCAATTTTTCGTTGGCATAATCCAATTCCATGAGGCCATTCATGTGCCCCATATCCGTTTTGATATCCCCATCCCAACTCAACGACCCCATAGGAACATCCAATTTTCCGTTTAAATTCACTAAACCAACGCCAACCACGGTTTTTGGTAAATCGAGCTCAGGCATGATTTCCTGCAAATCACTCATGGCAATCACAGACCTGTCAAATTCAAATGAATTCAATAATTGAGGGACATTTGGCAACCCTATCAATCCATACTTCAATTTCAAATTGGTGCCATTGCCAGAAACGGCATGAAAATATTTTGCCCTTAGATTCGATAACGGCCCTCTGACTTCTGCATTCACATCGAAGCAAAACGTTCTGTTGGCCAACCAATCGCTGAACATTCTAAAATCGTGCATGCACAATTTCGAATTTTTCAATTTTAGGTCGTAAATCACATCATGAAAGGGCCTATCGTAAGCACTATCATTTTTGTTGATCATTTCAAAACGGGGTCCAATGATGCAATTGGGCGTTCTCAACTTCATATGATCCAACAAGATATGCTTGCCATTGATTTCACAATCTGCCACCAATTCAACCAATTCTAAACCACTTCTTTCTTTGGCTTTAAGGTGTTCAATTCTAAATCGATTGCCATGGATGTCATCCATCGTCCATTTTGGAATATCAATGTCAATATCTCTAACCATGAGATAATCGTTGTTGTATTCATTGGGGACATTTACAATTGGACCATTTTTATAGTAAAATTGAAGAAACTCAGCGTTCCTAATTTTGATATTGCTAGCTTCAAAGAACCACGGTTTTGTTTTTTCTTCAGGGGCTGGCGATGAAAAATAATCGGAAATAAAGTCGAAATTCATGCCTTTTTCTCCAGCATAATCGCCAATGTGGATTACCAGTTGATTCAATTCAACCGCGCGAATATCAATTTTTTGTTTCCGATACGAAAAATGTGCAATTCGAAAATTAAAAGTAGAAGCGAAAAACAGGGTATCTCCGTGTCGGTCTTGAATCAGAAAATCTTCAAAATGAAAATTTCTCAAAAAATCAATTTCAACCGCTTTTATCGACACTTTTGCCTTTAATTCACTTGATAGATAATTGGTTACAGATTGCGCGATTCGGGTTTGAACATATTTATTACGGGTAAGCACAGCCACTACACTCGAAAAGAAAACGAGTATAAGTAGCGTTCTGAGCAATATCTTCCGTAATTTTGAACCGCGTTTTTTCAAGAAAACCAAATTTAAATTTAAACTTCCGGATTGAATCCACAATGAAACAGGCTTCCACTATATTGGGCATAGAAAGCAGTTGCGATGATACAGCAGCAGCCGTATTACAGAACGGTCAAATTGTATCAAATATTACGTCGACCCAAAAAGTTCATGAAATTTATGGCGGTGTGGTGCCAGAATTGGCTTCTCGTGCTCATCAGAGTAGCATCATTCCGGTGATTGATGTTGCCTTAAAAAATGCAAATATTCAATTAAATCAATTGACAGCGGTGGCGGTGACCCAAGGTCCAGGACTTATGGGTTCACTCATGGTTGGATTAAATACAGCAAAAGCGCTGGCAATGTCACTCAAAATACCCATTATTGGGGTGAATCATTTACAAGCCCATGTGGCTGCATTATATATCGAAAATGATGTGCAATTTCC
>JACCDW010110521.1_pt1 | contig 25068 bp, 22 predicted proteins | sample 7449781 | NCBI WGS metagenome assembly JACCDW01 (sample SAMN15323449, study PRJNA562643) | freshwater metagenome | isolation source: river surface water | place: USA:Blue River Watershed | collected 2017-08-18
GGGAATCTAGTACCTAAAGCAGACTCATTTTTACCTATCAATGGGTTAATGGTGAAAAAACTAATATGGTCTTTAATGATCATTAAATCGCCTACTTGATAATCTGGATTCACCCCACCCGCCGCATTGGATAAGATTAAATTTTGAACACCTAATAATTTTAATACTCTCACTGGAAATGAAACCTGCTCTGGAGAATACCCTTCATAAAAATGAAAACGACCTTCCAATACCCAAACCTTTTGTCCATTCAAAGTACCTAAAATTAAACGGCCTTTATGACCTTCAACAGTACTTACTGGGAAATTAGGAATAGATGTATAGGGGATTTCAAATTCAGTTTCTATTTTGGTAGATAAATTACCCAATCCACTGCCCAAAATGATAGCTGTGTCTGCTTTTGCAGCAATCTTTGATTGAATAAATTGAGCGGTTTCTTGTAATTGAGTCATTAAGTTGGTCATATTCATGCTTTAATTAGGCACAAATATAACTCATTTACTTAGTTTCTTTGTTTAAAACCATATAAGCAATCACTGCGCTAATGACCATAAAAACGGCCCCTAATAAAAAAGATGCACCAGGAAAATATATTGGGTTACTAGGTTTGGTAAAATAGGCAAATAAACTAGTCATTACCAATGGGCCAAATATAGAAGTAACACTCATGATACTGGTTAAAGATCCTTGCAATTCGCCCTGTTGATTTTTAGGCACATGAACAGAGATCAATGATTGTAAAGCAGGGCCACAAATTCCTCCTAAACAATAAGGCACTAAAAAAGCAAACATCATCCAAGAAGTTGAAGCAAATGCAAATAAAACAAGTCCAAGCGCATACAAGGCTATTCCATAGTACACACTTTTTTTATCTCCTAATTTTGGATTAATAAAACGAATCAATACCCCTTGAACCAATCCAACTAACAATCCAACCATCGCCAAAGACAAACCAATTGTTTTTGGACTCCATTTGAATTTTTCAATATTCGCATAGCTCCAATTACTTTGAACTGCGTGTGAACCCAGGTATATAAAAAACAAAGACACAATCAAACCAGACACTGCAGGATAAGTTCTCAAATGCAAAAGAGAACTTAAAGGATTAGATCTTTTCCATTCAAAGTCTCTACGATTAGCAGGAGCTAAAGATTCAGGTAATACAAAATATCCATACAATGCATTCACTAATGCCAAACATGCTGCAACAATAAAAGGTAATTTATGTCCATATTCACCTAAAATTCCTCCCAACATTGGGCCAATGATAAAACCAATTCCAAATGCAGCGCCAATCATTCCGAAATTTTTGGCTCTATTGGTGTCGTCACTGATATCAGCGATATAGGCAGATGCAGTGGTAATACTTGCGCCAGTAATTCCAGAAATGGTTCTTCCTACAAATAACCAGAAGATACTTGGAGCAAAAGCAAGAAATAAATAATCTAAACCAAAACCTAATAAAGAAAATAACAAAACTGGTCTTCTACCATATCGATCACTTAAACTTCCAATCAATGGAGAGAACAGAAACTGCATAGTAGCATATAAAAAAGTTAGCCAGCCGCCGTATAAAGAAACCTTACTGATGTCGTCGGTATGAATTAGGCCCTTAATTAAAGCAGGTACTACTGGAATGATAATACCCAATCCCACAATATCAATCACTAGTGTAAAAAAGATAAAACCTATTGCAGCTTGTTTGTTATTATTTGCCATTTGACAAATATAAATAAAAAAGCCCCAGAACCAAAGGCCTGGGGCTTAAAATAACTCAATGATTATGCTTCGTTTCTGAAAACGATGATACCATCAAAAATATCAATCAACACTTTTTTAGATTGATCAATTTCTCCACTCAAGATTTTTTTACTTAATTCATTCACGACTAATTTTTGAATCAATCTCTTCAAAGGCCTAGCACCTAATTGCATATCAAAACCTTGTTCAGATAAATATTCAATCAAATAATCACTAAACTCAATTTGCATTCCATTCTCCGCCACCAAATGTTTTAAATTATTCAATTGTATTTTAACAATCGAAGCCATTTGTTTTTGCAATAAAGGAGAGAACATAATAATTTCATCTACTCTATTTAAAAATTCAGGACGAATGGTTTGTTTTAATAAAGCCATTACTTCAGTCTTAGATTGTTCAGTTTTCTCGGCAACATTTTTATCTGTTACGCCTTCAAAAGCTTCTTGGATTAAATGACTACCAATATTACTTGTCATAATGATAATGGTATTCTTAAAATTCACCGTTCTACCTTTGTTATCTGTTAAATGACCATCATCTAAAACTTGTAATAATATATTCCAAACATCAGGATGCGCTTTTTCAATCTCATCCAATAACACCACACTATATGGCTTTCTTCTCACCGCTTCAGTCAACTGACCACCTTCATCATAACCTACATAGCCTGGAGGCGCTCCTACCAATCTTGATACTGCATGTTTTTCCTGGTATTCACTCATGTCAATTCTGGTCATCATGCTATCATCATCAAATAAATAGTTAGCCAATGCTTTTGCTAATTCAGTCTTACCCACACCAGTGGTACCCAAGAAGATAAATGATCCAATAGGCTTTTTAGGATCTTGCAATCCAGCCCTACTTCTTCTAATGGCATCAGACACAGCAGTAATCGCTTCTTCTTGTCCAATAACCCTTTGGTGTAATTCATCTTCCAAATGCAATAATTTCTCTCTTTCTGATTGCATCATTTTGCTTACAGGGATACCTGTTGCTTTAGCAATATTTTCTGCAATATCTTCTGCATCCACTTCCTCCTTCATTAATCTTTTGCCACTAGCACCAAACTCGTTTAATTGTTGTGTAAATGCTGCTAAATGCGTCTCTTCTTCTTTAATCTTACCATATCTAATCTCAGCCACTTTTCCATAATCTCCATTTCTCTCTGCCACTTCGGCTTCTTGCTTAAACTGTTCGATATTGGTTTTGCATTTTTGCACTTTGTCCACCAATTCTTTTTCTTGAGACCATTTTGCCTTCAAAGTATCTTGTTCTACAATTAAATTACTGATCTCAATATTCAAAGCTTTTAATTGATCTGGATTGTTTTCTCTTTTAATGGCTTCTCGTTCAATTTCTAATTGACGAATCTGTCTCATTAAAGTGTCTAACTCTTCAGGCATTGAATTCATCTCCAATCTTAACTTAGCAGCACTTTCATCAATTAAATCAATGGCCTTGTCTGGCAAGAAACGATCCGTAATATATCTACTAGATAATTCTACTGCAGCAATAATAGCTTCGTCTTTTATTCTTACATGGTGATGCGTTTCGTATCTTTCTTTTAATCCTCTTAAGATAGAAATAGCATCTTCTTTAGTAGGCTCGTCAATCATTACTTTTTGGAATCTTCGCTCCAATGCTTTGTCTTTCTCGAAGAATTTTTGATACTCCGCTAAAGTAGTTGCACCAATTGCTCTTAACTCACCTCTTGCTAAAGCTGGTTTTAAGATATTAGCAGCGTCCATAGCACCTTCTCCTCCACCTGCACCCACTAATGTGTGAATTTCATCAATAAATAAAATTACTTCACCGTCACTAGAAGACACTTCTTTAACAACACCTTTTAATCTTTCCTCAAACTCTCCCTTGTATTTTGCACCGGCAATTAATTGTCCCATATCCAAAGCATAAATAATTTTAGACTTTAAATTATCAGGCACATCACCATTCACAATTCTCATAGCCAATCCTTCAGCGATTGCTGTTTTACCAACGCCTGGCTCACCCACTAAAATGGGATTATTCTTACTTCTTCTTGAAAGAATATGCAAGGTTCTTCTAATCTCTTCGTCACGGCCAATCACGGGATCTAATTTCCCTTTATTAGCCATTTCATTTAAATTTTTTGCATATTTAGATAAGGATTGAAACTGTGTTTCCTGCGTAGCAGATTGCACTTTCTCTCCTTTTCTCAATTCATTGATTGCTGCAACCAAGCCCTTCTCTGTAAGGCCAGCATCTTTTAAGATTTTTGCAACTCCATCATTCACTTGCATGAATGCAATCATAATATGTTCTACGGTTACAAACTCATCTCCAAAAGTTTTTAAAGCTGCATTTGATTTTAATAAAACACTATTCAAGTCACGACTTAAATTTGCTGCAGGTTCCCCTGTTGCAACCTTTGCCAATCCATTCATTTGCTCTTCTGTTTTTTGAAGTACTAAAACTGGATTAACATTATTTTTCTTTAATAAAAACTCTATCGGACTTTCTTTGTCCAATAAAATGGCCTTCAACAAATGCGCAGTTTCAATATTCTCATTACTATTATTGTATGCTAATTGTTGTGCTTGCTGAATGGCTTCCTGAGCCTTGATGGTATATTGATTTAAATTCATATTAATTGATTTATAGTAAGCTACGCTCAAAACGGAAGCCAATCTATGATTTAAGTTATAATGTCATATAAATTGATGCAAATCGGAACAAAAGTCAGTCCTATCAAGGATTTTCTGCTATTTTTACATAGTGAATACCCATTCTAATACAAAGTTGATTAAGCAATTAGCCCATGCCATGGGCTTTGATTATTGTGGTATTGCAGAAGCCAAGGAATTAACGGAAGATGCACTTAGATTAGAACAATGGTTGCACAAAGGATACCATGGAGAGATGGAATATATGGCCAGAAATTTTGATCTAAGAATTGATCCCAGAAAATTAGTACCTGGCGCGAAATCAGTCATCTGTTTTATTAAAAATTATTATCCATCAGAAACGCAGGATCAAGGAATTCCTAAGATTGCAAAATATGCTTGGGGCAATGATTATCATGAAGTGATTAGAAATCAATTACACGAATTCTTAGTCCAATTAAGAAAACAAATTGGCCCCATTGAGGGAAGAGGATTTGTTGATTCAGCACCGGTGCTAGAAAGATCATGGGCGCAATTAGCTGGAGCAGGATGGATTGGTAAGAATGGAAATTTAATCAAACCACAAACAGGCTCTTTCTTTTTTATTGCTACATTGATTGTAGATATTGAATTAATATACGATCAACCACTGAGTAAAGATTATTGTGGCACTTGCACAAAATGTATTGATACTTGTCCAACACAAGCCATCTTACCTAATAAAACCATTGAAGCCAATCATTGTATAAGTTATCTAACCATTGAGCTCAAGAAAGAAACCATTGAAACGGATAGAAATTATAAAGAATGGGCATTTGGTTGCGATATCTGTCAAGATGTTTGCCCTTGGAATAGATTTAGTCACCCACACAATGAGCCAGCATTTAAACCCTTGGATGGATTATTACAAATGCGAAAAGAAGATTGGTTAGAAATGGAAGAAACTACCTTTAAAGCAAGGTTTAAGCAATCACCTTTATTGAGATCCAAATTAAAAGGGATTAAAAGAAATATTACTTATTTAAAATAGCTTCTTTTAAATTGGCTAATTCCACTTCCATTTTATAGCCTAATAATTTTTCATTTAATAGGGTCTGAAATTTCTCCCAAGGATACCAATGAACATTTTGAGTAAATGACCAATGAATCACATAGTTATCTTTTGAAAGCGGAAGCCACTCAATCAACACATCATAAGGCGGTTGTCCTGTAGCCACCCAATTAAATCTAGCAGAACTATCTGTTTGCTGAACTAGTTGAATAGTTTGTGTACTAATATAGGCAGTATTTCCCTTGATGGTTACTTTGTTTTCTTTCCATTCTGTCATCCAAGCATTCCAATGATTTAAATCGCTTACAAAATAGGCAATCTGCTCTTTGGATGCACTCATCTCAATAGCTCTAGATACCACTACTTTTGAAGGGAATAATAAAGATATAGCAGTAATAATACTAGCTAAAACAACAAAACTAATGACCAATAATTTAACCAATCTCATTTATTCCCATTTAAATATTTTGAAGGCCAATGCATACACAACGACAATCCAAATCAATAATACTGCAATATCAGGCCAAGTAGCTAATAAGCTTGTTCCTTCAAAAGAAATATTGCGCATCGCATTATTAAAATGAGTCAATGGAAGAATATTGCAAAATGGTTGCATCCATTTAGGAAAGTTTTCAATGGAGAAAAAAGTTCCTGCCAATAAAAATTGAGGTAGTGTGATTAAATTAGCAAATGGAGGTATTGTACTCTCATTCTTAGCCAAGCCACTCACTACAAAACCAAATCCCATAAATAAGATAAGGGCGATAAAACTCAATATCATAATATCTAAGAAAGTCCACAAGCCATTGACCAAAGTAAATTGAAAAGCAAAATGCCCAATAGATATAATGATAATGGCAGTGATTAATTGAAAGATCACTCTACTCAATGCTTCTCCTAAAATAATATATAATCTTCTGATGGGTGTTGCATAAAAACGCTTTAACACCAATTGTTGTCTAAGATTAAAAAATAAAAAAGCCACTCCAAATACTCCAGCACTCAATAAAGAGAAACCTAATTGACCAGGCAAGATAAAATCAATGGTTCTGTACACTCTTCCGGGTACTTTTTTAACGATATTATTTACTTTGGCATAACTTGGTCGATCTTTGAAACTAGAATCATTGACCCTACTAATCACTGCATTTAAAATCGATTTTAATACTTCAATATTTTGAGGATTAGCTGCTTCTGAACTAGTCAAATTAATTAGGTAAGGTTGTGAAGGATTACCTGTAGCTTCGATATGAATTAAAGCTGTGATTCTTCCCTTGGCTAATTCAGCATCAATATTTTGTTGATCAGAAGGTGCAATTTTTAAACCAGGTATTTTTTTAAAAGAACTGTAGATATAATTAGCAGTATCTGACTTAGGGTCCATTGCCACTTTAACAGAAATATTTCCACCACTACTTAAAAAGCCAAAAACTAAAATAAAAATCAAAGGAAAAGCAATACTAAATATAACCGCTGAAGGACTTCTAAAAATAGACCTCAAGCTTGCTTTAGTAATCGCCAACATGGCTTTTACTTGGAAATAAGGCTGCATAAATTAGGGTTGGTTCACTACAAAGATAGGTAAACGAGTTTGTGGTACACCCATCATTTGTTGAATAGATTTCATTTGTTTTAAAAGGTCGAACTGCGCAGCACCAATCTCTTCTTTAATCGCTTTTACTTTGGCTGTTTCCTTATACTCTTCCATGAATGATTCAATAAAAGATTTTGATTCAGGGAAAGCTTTAATACCATACCCTTTTAATTTAGCCATTTTAGCTGCAGAAGCAATAGCATCATCTAAAGTACCGATACGATCCACTAGGCCAATTTTAATGGCATCCGCTCCAATCCAAACCCTTCCTTGTGCAATAGAGTCAATGTATTCAATGGATTTTTTTCTTCCTGCAGCCACTCTAGATTTAAATGTATAATAAATACTATCTACTCCAGATTGCATGAATTTTTGTTCTGCAGCATTCAAAGGCCTAGTAGTAGAAGGCATATCAGAATACTGACCAGTTTTAACGCCATCAAAACTAATGCCCAATTTATTATTCATTAAACCTTTTACATTAGGAATCACTGTAAATACTCCAATGGATCCTGTAATAGTACCTGCATTCGCAAAAATAGAATCAGCACCACATGCAATATAATATCCACCTGAAGCAGCTACATCACCCATACTCACTACAACTGGTTTTTCTTTTTTTAATAAATCAATTTCTCTCCAAATAATATCACTTGCTAATGCACTTCCTCCTGGAGAATTCACTCTTAATACCACTGCATCAATAGTTGCATCTTTTCTGATTTTTTGCAACAATACTCTAAAATCATCACTGGCAATAGAACCCTGTTGGTTTTTGCCCATCACCACATCACCATCAGCATATACTACCGCAACCTTGCCAGAACCCGTGCCTCTTAAAGCCACTGTACTTGCATAGTCACCCATACTCAAAAAAGCAATGTCTTTTTGATCGTCTTGACGCAATTTTTTAGCAATGATTTTTTTAACTTGATCGTCGTATAATAATCCATCTACTAAACCATGCTGATTTGCATCAAATGCAGTTTGAATACTTCCCTGATTCGCTAAATACTTTAAACTATCTGCATTCAAATTTCTTTGATTCGCTGTATTACTAATAAATTGCTCATACAAGCCCGACAACCACACACTAGTTTGTAATTTATTGGCTTCAGACATTTGGGTATATCTAAAGGGTTCTGTAGCGCTTTTAAATTTACCAGCATAAAAAACCTGTGGCTGAATTTCTAATTTATCCAACAAGCCTTTCATGAACAAAGACTCATAACTAAATCCGTTCCATTCTAATCCCCCTTGTGGATGGGTATAAATGGCATTGGCAGCATTAGCAACCATATAGGCTTTTTGAGTGATGGTCTCACCATATGCAATGACGAATTTTTTAGAACTACTAAAATCTAACAAGGCTTTTCTAATTTCTTCAGATGCAGCATAACCATTTGGATTTTGTTGACACTTTATATAAAAACCTTTAATAGCGTCATCTTTTTTTGCATATGCTATCAAACGAATCAACTCAGATAAACTAGGCGATTTGCCATTTTTTTTATTCACTAATTCAGTAATTGGATCGTCTTGAACTTGCTCTAAAAATTGATTAGAAAGATCTAATACTAAAACAGAATTAGAAGCAACCACTTTTGGCTCTTCAGATGAAAAACTAGCAGCAATTCCAATTAATAAAAAGAAGCCGATTAAGCAAAAAACAAAAAAGGCTAATAAACTGGCGAAAAAAGAAACGAAGAAATTTTTCATGCTGCGATATTTAATTGTGTAACGGTGTAAAATTATGGATATTTGAGCTACTTTAAGCATACTTCCATGAACAAAGCATACCTCTTGATAGGCGGTAATATGGGTGATCGATTGGCAAATCTAGAAAATGCCAAAACAGCTATTGAAAAAGAGCTAGGCAATATTTTATCTACCTCCTCTGTTTATGAAACAGCAGCTTGGGGCAAAGAAGATCAACCTACTTTTTTGAATCAAGCTTTGTTGATTGAAACCAATTTGAAAGCAGAAGAATTAATGAATAGTCTTTTGCAAATTGAAAAAAACATGGGTAGAATTAGACAAGAACATTTAGGTCCAAGAACTATAGATTTGGATATTATTTTTTTTAATGACCAAATCATCAATACAGAAAATCTCACCATCCCACATCCACAAATGCAAAAAAGAAATTTTGTATTAACTCCTTTAAATGAAATTGCCCCAGATTTTATCCACCCGGTTTTCAAAAGATCTATTGCTCAATTACTTATAGATTGCGAAGATTCATTGCTGTGTATAAAAAAATAAACAGATACGCAATACAGCACTTATATTTGGGCCGAAGTAAAGAAAAATGAAGCATCAATTTATAGCCATCGAGGGAAATATAGGAGCAGGTAAAACCACTTTAACGCATTTGTTAGCACAACATTTTAATGCAAAAACGGTTTTAGAAGAGTTTGCAGAAAATCCTTTTTTGACAAAATTTTACGAGAACCCAAAGCAATATGCTTTTCCTTTAGAATTATTTTTTTTAGCAGAACGATTTAAGCAACAACAAGATTTAATTAAAAATGGTGATTTGTTTCAACAAGTAATCGTTTCGGATTATATGTTCACTAAATGTTTGCTTTTTGCCAAGGCTAATTTACCAGAAGAAGAATTTAGATTATATCAAAAAATGTTTGATGTATTTTATCAGCAATTAACTCCTCCTGATATTTTAATTTATTTGCACGCACCCGTAAACAGATTACAAAGCAATATTAAGAAACGCAATAGAAAATTTGAACAAGCCATCCCAGATGAGTACTTGTTTAAAATTCAGGAGACTTATACAAGCTATATTAAGCAACATAATATCCGAACCATCTTTGTAGATGCAAGTAATGCCGATTTTTTATACAATGAAGCACATTTAAAAGTAATTTTAGATGCTTTAGAAAAAGACCTAGAAGAAGGTCAACATTATTTCAACTTACCTTAAGCTTATGTCAACAGAGCAAGTAGTTCAAAAAAAGGATCCCTTTGGCGCTTTAAAAATAAGTGAATTCAGGAACCTGATGATTGGGCGCTTTTTGTTTATCATGGGACTTAGAATGATGGGTACTTTGGTGGGTTGGTGGATTTACGAATTAACCAATGAGCCATTTGCTATTGGTTTGATTGGATTAGCCGAAGTAATTCCAGCGGTGTCATTAGCATTATATGCAGGTCATGTAATTGATGTTAGCGAAAAAAGAAAACTAATTTTAAAGGGCGTAGCATTATATTGGGTTTGCGCCATTGCCTTATTGGTACTTTCAAGCAATATTGGAACCGGAGCTTTTTCTAATTTACAAATAGCGATAGGTATTTATTTTGTGATTTTTTGTACAGGAATTATAAGATCTTTTACAGGACCAAGCTTTGGTACATTGGTGGGTGAAATCATGCCAAAAGATTTATTACAAAATGCGACAACCTGGAGCCAAGGCATTTGGTTAAGCGCTTCTGTATTAGGTCATGCGATGGTAGGATTCTTTATTGCAGGCTTTGGCAACACTGGATCATTGTGGATTGTGATAGGCATGGTATCTATTGGATTTGTGTTTATTTCTAAAATCAAACCCAAGCCGCCACATAAACAAGAAACAGAACAAAAGACTTTAGAAAGCGTAAAAGAAGGAATAAGATTTGTAGTACAAACCAAAGAAGTTTTAGGTGCATTGTCATTGGACTTGTTTGCAGTATTGTTTGGAGGAGCAGTTGCCATGATACCAGTGTTTGCAAAAGATATTTTAAAAGTGGGACCTATAGGATTTGGTTGGTTAAATGCAGCAGCAGATATCGGTGCTATTCTAATTATATTTATCATTACCATTTTCCCAGTGCATCAGCAACAAGGAAAAAAACTTTTATTAGCAGTGGGTGGATTTGGTCTATGTATTATTGTGTTTGCTTTATCTACTAATTTCTGGATATCATTTGCTGCACTATTAATGAGTGGAATATTAGACGGCTTTAGTATGATTTTTAGAGGTACCATCGTGCAACTTAAAACACCAGATCATATGAGAGGCCGTGTAATGAGTGTAAACTCCATGTTTATCAATAGCAGTAATGAATTAGGTCAATTTGAAAGTGGATTGGCGGCCCGAGCAATGGGAGTAGTACCATCAGTAGTATTCGGCGGTGTCATGACTTTAATAGTAGTGACTACTACCTGGTTCAAAGCACCTAGCTTAAGAAAAATAGAATACTAAATTATTTTTTTAGCAACTCTTCCATCACCACATGTACGGCAGGACAGAATTCTGCATTCTTCATAGTAATCGATGTTCTTTTGAAAAATACATCTTCATCAGTATAGGGAAACCTTTCACAATCTGAAGGTCTTTGGTCATAAATGGAACAAATATTATCCCCTGCTAAAAATGGACAAGGCTTCGTATTGGTTACATAATCTCCTTCGTTGTCCAATAAAAGATATTTCTCAATAAATACACTTTCTTTCAATTTCAAGTATTTACTGATTCGCTTAATGTCTGGAGTTTTGAATCTTGGAGAATAGTTTTTACAGCATCTTGCACAATCCAGGCAGTTGATCTTTTCAAAGGCCAATTCATGCAAATCCGGTAAAACTTTCAAGATTTGCTTCTTTTCCACCCTTTTTAAGAAGTTTTGGAACTTTTTAAGCACTTCTGGGGTAGGCTTTTCAAAATATTGTTCAATTGACGGCTCCATAATAGCAGTCAAATGTAAACCATTTAACAGTCATCCACAAGCTTTCCCCAATGGAATGCAAAAACCTTAAACAAGAACCAAGGCCGCCTATTTATTGACTATATTTGTGGCAATTTTTAACCTTCTCAATACAGTCGAAAATGAATAACAGCGGCGCAGAATTTATCCAAAGACATATTGGACCCAATGCAACTGAAACCAATCAAATGTTGAAAGCCATTGGCGCACCAAGTTTAGATGTATTAATTGAAAAAACAGTTCCAGCTTCTATTCGCTTAAAAAAGCCAATGAATATTCCAGCTGCTTTAACTGAATTTGAATTATTGGAATCTTTAAAGGCAATTGGTTCAAAAAATGTGATTGCCACCAATTGTATTGGACAAGGTTATTATGGCACTATTACACCAAGTGTTATTCTTAGAAATATTTTTGAAAATCCAGGATGGTATACACAATACACTCCTTATCAAGCAGAAATCGCACAAGGCCGTTTGGAAAGTTTATTGAACTACCAAACCATGATTACCGATTTAACTGGTATGGCTATTGCGAATGCATCTTTATTGGATGAAGCAACTGCAGCAGCAGAAGCTATGGCGATGATATACAATCATGCAAACAAAACAGAGCATGCTACACAAACTAAATTGTTTGTAGATGCATCCATTTTTGCGCAAACAAAATCTGTTTTAAAAACAAGAGCTACTCCAATTAATATTGAATTGGTAGAAGGCAACTATACCACTGCTGCCATTGACAATACTTATTTCGGAGCTATTTTACAATATCCAAACGCTACTGGTAGCATTGAAGATTACACTGCTTTTATTGACACAGTGCATAAAGCAGGTGGTTATGTGATTTTAGTAGCTGATATCTTAGCATTGACTGTATTAAAAAGTCCAGCAGAATTAAATGCGGATGTGGCTGTGGGTAATACACAAAGATTTGGAGTTCCTATGGGATTCGGCGGACCTCATGCAGCGTATTTTGCTACAAAGGATGAATTTAAAAGAGGAATGCCAGGAAGATTAATTGGCGTAAGTATTGATGCACAAGGTAATCGTGCTTTGAGAATGGCTTTACAAACAAGAGAGCAACATATTAAGAGAGAAAAAGCCACTTCAAATATTTGTACTGCACAAGCATTATTAGCAAATATGGCGGTAATGTATGCAGTATATCATGGACCAGAAGGATTGAAAAATATTGCTTCTAGAGTACATTGCTTAGCACAATCTTTAGAACAACAATTAACATCACTAGGAATTGAACAAGCTAACGGATACTATTTTGACACATTGCATATCAAAGGATTTGATGCAAGTGCTTTATACAAATTAGCTAGCGCTGCAGCCATTAACTTTAATTACTTTAATGATGGTACAGTAAGTATTAGCTTAGACGAAACTTCTTCAACTGCAACTGTACAACAAATTGTTGCTTTATTTGAAAAGTTAACGAATAAGAAAGCTGCCGCACAAAATGCAACCGTAAAAAATGCAAGCATCCCAGCTAGCTTAACAAGAACTAGTACATACTTACAACATCCAGTATTTAATACGCACCATAGTGAAACACAAATGATGCGTTATATTAAACAACTTGAAAACAAAGATCTTTCTTTGAACACTAGCATGATTAGCTTGGGTAGTTGTACCATGAAATTGAATGCTGCAACTGAAATGATTCCAGTAAGCTGGCCTTGTTTTGGTGGCTTACATCCATTTGCTCCAGCAGAACAAACTAAAGGATACCAAGAAATCGCCAAAGAGTTAAGTGACTACTTATGTGAAACCACTGGCTTCACTGCTTGTAGTTTACAACCTAATAGTGGCGCACAAGGTGAGTACGCAGGTTTATTAACTATTCGTTCATACCATGAAGCAAGAAATCAATCCAACAGAAATATTGTATTGATCCCAATTAGCGCACACGGAACCAATCCTGCAAGTGCGGTAATGGCTGGCTTTAAAGTAGTGGTAGTAGCATGTGATGCTGCAGGAAATATTGATGTAGCAGATTTAAAAGCAAAAGCAGAAGAACATAAAGATAATTTAGGTGGACTAATGATCACTTACCCAAGTACACACGGTGTATTTGAAGAAACCATCATTGAGATTTGCCAAATCATTCACGATTTAGGCGGATTGGTATACATGGATGGTGCGAATATGAATGCTCAGGTGGGATTAACTAGCCCAGGTAATATCGGTGCAGATGTTTGTCACTTAAACTTACATAAAACATTCGCTATTCCACATGGCGGTGGTGGACCTGGTATGGGCCCAATTTGCGTGAACGATAAATTAGCTCCTTATTTACCAGGACATAGCGTTCACAACAATGATGCCAACGCAGTAAGTGCAGCTCCAATGGGTTCTGCAAGTATTTTGCTAATTAGTTATGCTTATATCAAGATGCTTGGAGCTAAAGGATTAGAATTAGCTACTTCATATGCAATTTTGAATGCTAATTACATGAAAGCAAGATTGGAAAAAGCATACCCAATATTGTATACTGGAAAGAATGGAACCTGTGCGCATGAATTTATTATTGACTTAAGACCGTTCAAAGCTAGCGCTGGTATTGAAGCAGAAGATGTAGCAAAGCGTTTAATTGATTATGGATTCCACGCACCTACTATGAGCTTCCCTGTTCCAGGCACTATTATGATTGAACCAACAGAAAGTGAAGACAAAGGAGAACTAGATCGTTTCTGTGATGCATTATTATCTATTCATGCAGAAATTAAAGCGATCGAAAATGGAAGCTTTGATAAAGTAGACAATCCATTAAAGAACGCTCCACATACACAACATGTAATTTGTGCTGACGAATGGAAACATGCTTACTCTAGACAAGTAGCAGCATTCCCATTACCTTATGTACAACAAAATAAATTCTGGCCAAGTGTAGCTAGAGTGAACAATACACATGGTGATAGAAATTTGGTTTGTACATGCGAGCCTGTATCATCATACGCGTAAATATTACAACAAGCATTATAGAAAAGGCCTCCGAAATCGGGGGCCTTTTGGTTATAAACTATTGGGGGAAGGATTAGTTACCACTAATGAGCTAGCCGGCTGATTCATCATAAACTCATACAAGGAAATTATTTTCTCTTTATCTTTTAATGCTGTATTTAATTGCGCCACATCCTCTTGAAGATTTTGTAGTTTAATATTCTCTACTTCATATTTATAAGTAAACTCTTCTGCTTGCGCAATACTAATGGCCCTAGACTCGTCAATCATATTACCTTCACCAGTGAGCACCCACAACATATTGAGTTCTGGATAATGATCATGAATTTTAATCAAAATATCGGAGCCAACAGATCCCTTGTTTCTTAACTGTTTGGCATAATACCCATTAGATAATTTGATTTTCCTTTCAAAAGAATGGGGAGAGATGTTCCTAAATTGTAGGTACATAGAAATTCGTTCAATTGGCTTCATAGTAAATAGTTTTAGTGAGATATAACACTAAAATATATACTAGCCATTCTATGTCTTAGGTACTTGGGCCTCAATTAAGTATATACTAGGCCTCATTTTTATTGCTTCTCACTTAACTCTAACCAACGAAATTCTGCTTCTTCTAATTGATGGGTGATTTTAGATAGGGCTTCGCTTAGTTTAGTAATGGCATCATAATCCAGATTAGGCTGATTCATTTGCTCCATCAATTCAGCTTTTTTATTTTCCAATAAAGGCATGTCTTTATTTAAGGTTTCCCACTCTAATTTTTCTTTATAAGACATTTTTACTACCGCAGGCTTGGGGGTATTGTCTTGTATTGCTGGTGCAGGCTTCTCTTCTTTTTTTACTACAGTATGTTCTTTTTGTGTGGTAATATCAGAGCTTACACTACTTAAGCTTTGTTTAGATTTTTCCAAGATTCTGTATTGGGTATAGTTGCCTGGATAATCTCTAATAATACCATCACCTTCAAAAATAAATAAGTGATCTACTAATTTATCCATAAAGTATCTATCGTGGGATACTAATAACACACAACCAGTATATTCCAATAAAAATTGTTCTAATACAGCCAAGGTAGGCAAATCCAAATCATTGGTAGGCTCATCTAATATCAAGAAATTAGGATTCTTAAATAAGACCGTTAATAATTGTAAACGCTTTTTCTCCCCTCCACTCATAGCACTTAAATAAGTATATTGTTTATCTGGAGTAAATAAGAATAATTCCAAGAATTGCGCTGCACTTAAAGAGCCACCACTGGCCAAAGGAAAATTCTCCGCAAATGTTTTTAAATACTCAATTACACGCATATCAGTTTTATACACTAAACCTTCTTGAGAAAAATTGCCAAACACAATCGTGTCCCCTACATTCACTTTTCCACTATCCGGAGCAGTAATGCCTTGTAAGATTTGTAAAAAAGTAGACTTGCCCACTCCATTTTTTCCCACGATGCCTACTCGCTCTCCCTTACTAAATGTATAATCGAATCCTTTTAACACTTGAATATCACCGTAAGATTTATACACTTTCTTTAACTCGATAATCTTTCCACCTAATCGAGACATTTTCATGCCCAATTGTAAATTGGCTTCTTCAATTTTTTGTTTGGCTTTAGCTTCAACCTCATAAAAATTATCCTGTCTGCTTTTGCTCTTCGTAGTTCTCGCTTTGGGCTGCTTTCGCATCCATTCCAGTTCTTTTCTAAAAGTATTTTTTGCCTTATCAATACTCGCTTGCTCAGCTTCAATTCTAGCTGCTTTCTTTTCTAAATAATTTTCGTAATCGCCTTTGTAAGTATATAAATTTTCTCTTTCTAATTCCCAAATCTCATCTGTTACCGATTCTAAGAAATAGCGATCATGCGACACCAACAATAAAGTAACTTTTTCTTGAGATAAATAATTTTCCAACCATTCAATCATATTTAAATCCAAGTGATTGGTGGGCTCATCCATTAATAATAAAATATGTCTAGGATCAAAACCAATTTGTATCAAGGTCTTTGCCAAAGAAACTCTTTTTCTTTGACCACCACTTAATTTAGCAACAGGTTGTTGTAAATGATGAATATTTAATTGAGTAAGAATGATATTTACTTTGGATTCAAAATCCCAAGCACTTCTTTCTTCCATTTCTACTATCGCATCAGAAATAGCTTGCTCTTCTCCACTTTCCATTGCCATTTCATATTGACTAATGGCTTTCATTACAGGATGATCTTGCTGAAATAAGTTTTGTAAAATGGTCGCAGATTCATCAAATTGAGGATCTTGTTCAAACATCACCAAATGAACATCTTTATGAATTCTGCAGGTACCTGCATCGGGATGCTCTTTCCCTGCCATAATCTTCAATAAAGTAGATTTTCCCACCCCATTTCTTGCAATTAATGCAATTCTATCCCCTTCGTTTATATTAAAACTAATCCCTTTAAATAAGGGATAAATTCCATAACTCTTTGTTAGCCCTTCAACAGATACATAATGCATGGCGCAAAGATACGGGCCCAAGCTAGTATCTGCTAATTTATTGGAGAAACTATGTACTTTTGTGCTTGTTATCGACCAAATCCAATTTGAATGAAAAGTTTTGAAGTACCTACTGGTTATAGAAGCAATCTAATCTCTGCCATTAAACAAAAGCGCAAAGAACAAGATAAACTAAAGAAAGACTTTAGTCCAACATTATTGGATTTTGGGAACTTGAAAATATACTTGGCTAGACATTTTGGATTTTGCTACGGGGTAGAGAATGCAATCAATATCGCTTATAAAACCATTGAAGAAAATAAAGGAAAAAGAATTTTCTTATTAAGTGAGATGATTCATAATCCTCAAGTAAATGCAGACCTTACCAAAAGAGGCGTTCAGTTTTTACAAGATACTTTAGGGAATGAATTAATTCCACTAAGCACTTTGAATGCAGATGATGTGGTAATCATACCAGCTTTTGGAACCACTTTAGAATTAGAAGAAAAAATTATTCAAAAAGGAATTGATATTCAGAAATACAATACTACTTGTCCTTTTGTAGAAAAAGTATGGAACAGAAGTGAGCAGATTGCCAAAAAAGGATACTCCATTATTATTCATGGCAAACCAAAGCACGAAGAAACAAGAGCTACTTTTTCTCATGCTGCAGCTAACACGCCTTCTTTAGTAGTAAATGATATGGAAGAAGCTAAAGTATTAGGTGCTTTCATTTTAGGAGAAATTAACATAGAAGCATTTGAACTTAAGTTTAAAGGCAGGTATTCAAAGCATTTTGATCCTACAAAAGATTTAGATAAAATTGGCGTAGTAAATCAAACTACTCAATTAGCAACGGATACTCAAGCCATCTCAGATTATTTAAGATCTGTTATTATTGAAAAATTTGGCGCCGAACATATCAAAGAACATTTTGCAGATACTAGAGACACATTGTGTTATGCAACCAATGATAATCAATCAGCAGTAATTGGCTTATTAGAAACAAGTGCAGATTTGGCCATCGTAATGGGCGGAAAAAATAGCAGTAATAGTTCTCACTTAGTAGAACTTTGCGAACAAAAACTACCTACTTACTTTATTGACGACGCAAGTAAAATAATTAATAAGGAACAAATTCAAAAAACTGACTGGAAGAATAAAGAGTCTGTGATTGTTTCCAACTACTTACCTAATAAAGAATCTATTTCTATTTTAATGACCAGCGGTGCGAGCTGTCCAGACGCAGTGGTAGAAGCAGTAATACACAAGATTACTTCTTTCTACGGCGTGGAAGATCAATTAAAAGAAATGGAAATGACTTGGAGCAATTAAGCAGAAATGCGCTCTTTTGCCCAATTTAATGCAATCGTAAACTGCTCTTCTTGATTTAAATGGGTATTATCCAATACCAAAGCATCTTCTGCTTGCTTGAGTGGACTATGTTCTCTGGTACTATCAATTAAATCCCTATGGCTTAAGTTTTCAGCCACTTCCTGCATGGTAATACTAGGCTGTGTTGCTTGTAATTCTTTAAATCTTCTCTCAGCTCTCACTAATGGATCGGCAGTTACAAATATTTTTAATTCAGCAGTTGGGAAAACGACTGTGCCAATATCTCTTCCATCCATCACAATACCTTTTTCAATACCCATTGCTTGTTGTTGCGCCACCGCAAAATCTCTAACTGCTGGAATAGCTGCTACCTCACTTACTTTCTGACTTACTTTCATTTCTCTAATAGCCGCTTCCACATTTTCGCCATTCAAGTACATGTCACTTTTTCCAGTAGTCTCATTAAAAACAAAATGTAATTGAATGGATTGTATGGCTTTTTCTATAGCAGTAATATGATCAAAAGCAATTTCATTTCTCATGAAATACAAAGCCACAGCACGATACATGGCACCTGTGTCAATAAACACATAACTTAAAGACTTGGCCAATGCCTTTGCCAAAGTACTCTTACCACAAGAAGAGAAACCGTCAATTGCTATGATTATTTTTTTAGACATATTATTCTACAACGATCGTTTGAGATTTAGGAAGGTCTGCATTTCTTACTGCAATCTGTCTTACTGCTAATGAAACTGCTTTTGTAAAAGCTTCTTTAGTAATTGCATCTTCTCCCACCATTGCAGGAACACCCTCGTCGCCCCCTTCTCTAATTGATTGAATTAATGGAATCTGACCCAAGAAAGGCAAATCATATTCGCTTGCTAATTTTTTACCACCTTCTTTTCCAAACAAATAATATTTGTTCTCTGGTAATTCTGCAGGAGTGAAATAGGCCATATTTTCAACCAATCCAATAATAGGAACATTGATTTTTGCTTGACCAAACATCGCAATCGCCTTCTTTGCATCTGCTAGTGCCACATTCTGAGGAGTACTTACAATCACTACACCCGTTACTGGAACTGTTTGCATAATGGTTAGATGAATATCACCTGTACCTGGAGGCATATCAATCACTAAATAATCCAACTCTCCCCAATCTACATCTGTAATGAATTGTCTTATAGCACTACTCGCCATAGGGCCTCTCCATACCACTGCATCTTTTTCATCCACCAATAATCCGATGCTCATTAACTTGATACCGTATTTTTCTAAAGGCAAAATAATGCCCTTTCCATCAACATCTTTCATCAAAGGTCTTTGGCCTCTTACACCAAACATAATTGGCACACTTGGACCATAAATATCTGCATCCATTAAACCTACTTTAGCGCCACCTGCAGCCAAAGCCAAAGCTAGGTTCGCAGAAACAGTACTCTTACCTACGCCACCCTTTCCACTCACTACAGCAATAATATTTTTTACTTTAGACAAAACCGCTTGATCATCTTTTCTTGCAGTGGTTGTTTTAGAAGTAAAATTGACTGTTACTTGGGCTTCTTTATTCACCAATAATTTAATGGCATTTTCAGAGGCATTTTTCATCAAATCCTTCATGGGACAAGCAGGCGTTGTTAACACAATGGTAAACGCTACTTTATTGCCATCAATAGATAAATCCTGAATCATATTCAAGCTTACCAAGTCTTTTCCCAAGTCTGGTTCCTGTACATTACTCAGTGCTTTTAGAATATCCGCCTCAGTCATTTTGCAAGTTTTTGTTAAATAAATTTAAGCTGTGCAAAGTTAAGGTTCAATGCCCTTATTTTGCCCAATTAAAACAAGGATTATCCACGAAAAACGAAAAAATTAGCCAATTGCTACTTAATTTTGTATCCACATGAAAAAGCAAGTATTTATTAGTCTTTCCATTCTATTGTTCAGCTTTGCTAGCATTCAATTAAATGCGCAAAACACAGAAACTGCACCCAATATTTATAGGGATTCTGTAGTGCAATTATATGGGGTAATCATGACGGCAGATAGCTTGAAAGCTATTCCATTTGCAAGTATTGTGGTAAACAATAAAGGAAGAGGAACCATTACTAATAATGATGGGGTTTTCTCTATTGCAGTAAATAAGGGCGAACAAATTACTTTTAGTTGTGTGGGTTTTAAAAACAGAGTCATTAAAATTCCTGCTAACCTGGAAGGCAACCAATATAGTGTGATTCAATTAATGGTAAATGATACCAATTTTTTGCCAGCTACTATTTTGAAACCAAGACCAACAAGACAACAGTTTGAAAGAGATTTTGTGAATGCAAAAGTAGATGATGATATGTATGAGACTGCAAGAAAAAATACAAGTGCAGCTCAAAAAAGAATTATTCTTTCAAGTTTACCAAGAGATGGCAAGGAAGCAGTTGGCGCATCTTTAACACAACAAGCAACTAGATATTATTATTCAGGACAATTGCCGCCAATGAATATATTAAACCCGGCAGCATGGAAATCCTTTATTAATTCTTGGAAAAGGGGCGACTATAAATCTAAAAAATAAACATGAAACAGATTGCAGTAATTGGGGCGGGCACGATGGGAAATGGAATTGCACATGTGTTTGCACAAAAAGGATTTAAAGTAAATTTAATTGATACTCAAGCGGCAGCTTTGGAAAAAGCTTTACAAACTATTCAGAAAAACTTGGATAGACAATTAGCCAAGAATGTAATTGATGAAGCTACCAAAACAGCGACCCTTGCTAATATTACCACAAAAACCTCTATTCAAGAGGGCGTAAGCAATGCAGATTTGGTGGTGGAAGCTGCTACAGAAAATAGCGATATTAAAAAAAGCATTTTCACTCAATTAGATCAATACGCACCAGCACATTGTATTTTAGCAAGCAATACCTCTTCAATTTCTATCACGCAATTAGCCAATGCAACCCAAAGACCTAGTCAGGTGATTGGTATGCATTTTATGAATCCAGTACCGGTGATGAAATTGGTAGAAATCATCAATGGCCAAGCTACCAGCGAAGCAACAACAGAAGCCATTGTAACACTTACTAAGACGATTGATAAAATTCCATGTGTTGTAAAAGATTTCCCTGGCTTTATTGCCAACAGAATATTAATGCCTATGATCAATGAAGCCATCATTGCATTATCCGAAGGAGTAAGTGACGCAGCAACAATTGATCAAATTATGAAATTAGGAATGGCACATCCCATGGGACCATTGCAATTAGCGGATTATATTGGGCTAGATGTTTGTAGAAACATTATGGTAATTATGCAAGAAGGATTTCAAAATGACAAATACGCGCCTTCTCCTCTATTAGTACAATTGGTGTCGGAAGGAAAATTAGGCGTAAAAACTGGACAAGGATTTTATACCTACTAAGGCTATTCCACTAAACTAGTTGTATAAGTGACTCCTTGCAAATCATCCATTTTTGCAATCACTTCTTCTAATCTATTTTTTGGAATACCTATTTTCAATGCTACAAATAACTGTGCTTCTTGATTCACCACAGAACAATTGTATTGCTTTACAATCATCATCACTTCGTTCATTTGTTGGTAATCAAAATGTAAGGTGTACGGAATTTCAATAGGCTTTTGAATAATTGGAGATAGTTGCAAGGCCAATGAAGTGGCTGTTTTATAAGCATTAATCAGTCCTGGCACTCCTAAAAGGGTCCCGCCAAAATACCTCACCACTACTACTAGTATATTGGTTAATTGTTTGCTGTCTATCTGACCTAAAATGGGTCTGCCCGCAGATCCAGAAGGCTCCCCATCATCACTTACTCTAAATGTTGCTCCATCCACACCCATCCTATATGCCAAACAATGATGCACTGCTTTGGGGTGTTCTTTTTTCAAAGCAGCAAGATATTTTTTAGCTTGGTCTATTGAATGAACTGGATAACTGTATGCAATAAATTTACTACCCCTATCTTTAAATTCAGCCATAGCGGGCTGTTCAATAGTATTGTAGTAAAATGGATCCATTGTTGTAACATTGCAGTATGAGTTTGCAAGATACAAAACAAGCTATGAAACACCAATTAAGCAATGTATACGATGCATTGGAGTTAAATAGTATTGTAAACATATTAATAGAGGAAGTAACTGGATGGGATGCATTACACCAAAACATCCATAAAAATGATGCATTAGAACAATCGCATACAGATCAACTCACTCAATATGTAGAAAAGCTATTAACCGGGAAACCATTGCAATATATCATTGGTAAAGCTTGGTTTATGGGAAAAGCTTTTATGGTGAATGAAGCTGTCTTAATTCCAAGACCAGAGACAGAAGAATTAGTGGAGTGGATTGTAGAGTATGCGCAAATCATCAATAAACCTTTAAGCATATTAGATATAGGAACAGGCTCTGGCTGCATACCTATCTCATTAAAACAAGCTATCCCTAATGCAAGCATCACAGCCATCGACATAAGCAAAGAAGCATTAGCAGTTGCTCAACAAAATGCAGCAGCAGACAATACAAATATTGAATGGATAGAATTGGATATTTTACAAACCAAACATTTAAAAGACCAATACGATATCATTGTTAGTAATCCACCCTATATTCCATTAAGAGAAAAACCTAACATGCAATCTCAGGTAATTAATCATGAGCCAGCAATTGCTTTATTTGTTCCAGACCAGTATCCATTAATTTTTTATTCAAAAATTGCACATATAGGCAAGTCGGCATTAAAATCTAATGGACAATTATTTTTTGAAATTCATTATGACCAAGGAGAAGCCATCATGGCTTTGTTAAACGAAATGGGTTACCATGCAGAATTAAGACAGGATATCTACGGAAAAGATAGAATGGTTAGAGCCAGCCTGAAGAATTAATGCGATGGATCTACTGCCACTACTGGTGTTGCGCCTAATTGCTTGATGATTTGCATTACTTGAATAGTCACGCCTAAATTAGCCACACTATCTCCATTAATAACAACAGAAGGTTTATCTGTTTCTTTGGATAAGAATGTTTTTAATTGACTAGACAAGGAATCCATTAATACCGGTGTTGATCCAATAAATAATTGTTGATCTTTATCAATGGTCACCACCACTGTTTGCTTGGCTTTCGTATCGCTTGCTGATTTTGGATTAGATACCTTGATCACATTTGGATTTGCCAAAGTAGATACGATTAAGAAAAACAATAAAAGAATGAATAAGATATCATTCAATGCTCCTGTATGCACTTCAGGTTGATGTCTAAGTCTATTTCTTAAATTCATCTTAAGCTTGAGTTGGTTCTTGTAAAATATCTAAGAAATCTGCACTTGCTGTTTCCATTTTATTAGCCGTTTTATCTATTTGTGTAGATAAAAAATTATGACCAACATAAGCAATCAAGCCAATGATCAAACCAGTTGCAGAAGTAATCATTTTAGTATAGATACCTCCAGCAATAGTGTTTAAAGTATATTCTCCAGTAGAAGCAATGCCATAAAACAATTGCACCATACCTACAATAGTTCCCAAGAAACCAAACATAGGAGCTATACCTGCCACCAAAGACAAAATATTCAAATTACGCTCCATGCTATACATTTCTAATTTTCCCACATTCTCCATACTCTTTTCAATGGCATCCAATGGTTTGCCAATTCTCATCACTCCTTTCTCAATCATTTTAGCCACTGGATTAGCTGTGTTTTTTGCAAGTGCTTTTGCAGCAGCAATATTACCACCAATAATATGATCGCGAATCACCAACATAAACTGTGGATCAATTGCGCCAGCTTTTTTAATAGCCAAAAATCTTTCTATAAAAACAAAAATGGCAATCACTAATAATCCATACAATGGATACATAATCCATCCACCTTTTTGCAATAAACTAAATAAAGATATTTTACTCTCTACAGCTTGTAATAAAAACATAGTTGCTAATTTATGTTTAAAGTTAATTTATTTCTACCAAATTCACCAATACTTCTACCGCCTTCTCCATATCCTCCACACCTATCCATTCATGCTTACTATGAATGGCTTGCATACCCGTAAAAATATTAGGTGTGGGAAGACCCATAAAACTCATTCTACTTCCATCCGTGCCTCCACGAATAGGCTCCACTATTGGCTCGATACCCGCTTTTTTATAGGCAGCCAATGCCCTGTCCATAATATGCGGATATTGATCAATGATTTCTCGCATATTTCTATATTGCTCTTTCACTACCATTCTTACAGAAGCTTTATGATAAGCAGGATTAGATTGAATTACTTGCTTAGCAATTTCCAAAACTCTTTGAGCATGCTTAGCTAAATTCTTTGTGTCAAAATCTCTTACCAAGCATTCAATGGTAGCAGATTCTGCTCCACCGCTGATATGATTGGGGTGAACAAAACCCATTCTTCCTTCAGTTGACTCAGGAGATAATTCATCCTTAGGTAAAGCTTCAATAATAGATGCGGCAATTTTAATGGCATTTTGCATTACTCCTTTTGCTGCCCCTGGATGCGCAATTACTCCATCAA
>JACCDW011494166.1_pt1 | contig 25038 bp, 21 predicted proteins | sample 7449781 | NCBI WGS metagenome assembly JACCDW01 (sample SAMN15323449, study PRJNA562643) | freshwater metagenome | isolation source: river surface water | place: USA:Blue River Watershed | collected 2017-08-18
CGGCAGGCGCATGCAGCCAGGCCATTGAAGGATTTTCAACACACCGGTCGGCTTCTTTATAACGGTAATCCACGAATTTGTCAGCATTCCATGCTGAAATCCCATGACGACAGCACGCTTCTCCAGTTTGATTATCCTGGCAAGACGACTCACGGCACTGCTGCTGGGACTGCTGGCGTTTGCACTGCTGCTGTCGATATTGACTCTGCAGTTATCTCCGTCCGTTCCCATGACCCGCACGATTGACGATGTCGATATTCGCACCATCGAACAACTCATTGTCGACAACGCGCCCGAAGAGATCAGCAGCGCTGGCGAACGGCGCCTGCAACTGGACAAGGAGGAATTGAATCTGCTGGCGACCTTTGGGTTGCAGACGATCCCCGGCCTGCAGGACCTGACGGCCGACGTCGCTCTGACCCCAGGCAGCGCCAGTGTCGATCTGGTGGTGCCCTGGCGCATACCGGGCCTGCCGCTCTATCTGAACCTGCACGCCCGTGTCCGGCAACAAGATGGCGCCCTTGAACTGTATGGCGTGCGCGCCGGACACCTGCCAATTCCGACGGCGGTGGTGCGCGGCGCCATCCGCATAGGACAACGTGTGCTTGAGGCAAACTATGTCAATTATCAGGAATTCTCGGCTCTGCAGCAGAGCGTTCGCGATGTTACCTTCGAGGAGGAAGCGGTACACGTGACGCTGAACTGGCAGCCGGACATGCTTTCGCAGGTCAAGGCACAAGCCGAGCAGCTGTTTCTCAGCGCCGATGACAATGACCGCATACTGCGTTACTACGTGCAAATAGCTGAAATCGTCGCTGCACTGCCGGCTGAGACCTCCTCCATCTCTCTGAACGAACTGCTGTTCCCGCTGTTCCGCATCGCCAGCATCCGCTCTGCCAACGGCAGGGATGCCATAGCCGAGAATCGCAATCTGCTGCAGGCTTTGTCTCTTTACGTCAATGAAGCGGACATCCGGCAGTTGGCCAGCGAAGCCGCAGAGCTTGGCAGCACTCCGGTACGCAGGGTCGAAGTCACGATCCAGCGCCGCCCGGACCTCGCTCAGCACCTGACCACCTCCGCAGCCATTACCGCCGCAGCGGGAGCCGGTGTGGCCGGCATTCTGTCCAACAGCAAGGAGACCTATGACGCTCGCTACCGCAGCGGCTTCAGTTTCAGTGATCTGACAGCCAATAGTGCAGGTGTCGCGCTCGGTAATGCTGCGACCAGCAACGCGCAAGAGGCGCTCGCCCTGCAACAGAAGCTGGCGCACGCCACGCAGGAAACGGATTACATGCCACTCGTCGCACGAGATCTTACCGGGCTTAACGAGGCAGATTTTTCCGAACAATATCGGGATCGTAACAGTCAGGCCTATCTGGACAGAGTAACCGCCATCGACAAAGAGATTGCCGCGCTCCCTGTCTACTCACCCGCCACCAGCGTTGCCCCCACAGGTGTTCAGTAATACCGGGCTCGTTATATACTGCCGCCCTTTCCAGCCGCCATTCGCTCCCCATTCAGGCTGGTGTTCCTCAAGCAGGATTGTGAAAGCATGAGCAAATCAGGATTCGATACTACCAATCTGCATTCCGACCGCGCCGACCATCCGGAGCACGGCAGCCTGCATAAGCCCATTCACACGTCGATTGCCTTCGAATATGCCGACGCACGTGATCTGGCCGCCGTATTTCAGGGACGCAAGAACGGCTACAACTATGGCCGACAGCAAAATCCGACTGTCAACGCGTTGCAGAACCGCATCACGCGCATGGAGCAGGGTCTGACGACCGTAGCCTTTGCGACTGGCATGGCCGCCATTGGCTCGATCCTGTTTGCGCTGCTGCGGCAGGGTGACCATGTGGTGGCCAGTTCGTTTCTGTTCGGCAATACCAACAGCCTGTTCAATACCTTCACCAATTTTGGCGTGGAGGTCAGCTTTGTGGATGCGACTGCAGCAGGCAATGTGCAGGCCGCAGTGAAGAGCAACACGCGGCTGGTGTTTGTCGAGACTATCGCCAACCCGGCCACCCAGGTTGCAGACCTGCAGGGCATCGGTGCGCTGTGCAGCGAACTGGGGCTGATCTATGTGGTCGACAACACGATTACCACGCCTTGGCTGTTCTCGCCGAAGAGCGTGGGTGCCTCCTTGATCGTCAATTCACTGTCCAAGTATTTCGGTGGCCATGGCGACGCGCTGGGTGGTGCTGTCACCGATACCGGACTCTATGACTGGTCCACCTACCCTAACCTCTACGACAATTACAAAACCGGACCGGCTGCACAGTGGGGGATAACGCAGATCAAGAAGAAGGGACTGCGCGATTTCGGCGCCACACTGGCGCCCGAGCCCGCGCACCATCTTGCGGTAGGGTCAGAGACCATGTCCCTGCGCGTGGACCGCGCCTGTCAGAACGCCATGGCGCTGGCACAGTTTTGCGAACAGCATCCGCGCGTCCGCAAGGTTAACTATCCGGGGTTGCCCAGCCATGCCCAGCATGAGCGGGCAGCACAACTGTTTCGTCATTTTGGCGCGCTGATGAGCATCGAACTGGTCGATGAACTGGATTGCTTCGATTTCCTGAACAAGCTCAACTGTGTGGTGTCCTCAAGCAATCTCGGCGACACACGCACGCTCGCAATCCCCGTCGCCCATACCATTTTCTTCGAGATGGGAGCGGCGCGCAGAGCCTCCATGGGCATCGCCGATTCTCTGATCCGGCTTGCAGTGGGCATAGAGGATATCGACGACCTGCTGGCTGACTTCGAGCAGGCCCTGGCTTAAGTGCCTGCTCTCACTACGAGGACGATTTCCGCAGGCGCTTGGCGCCAGAAGACAGGGTCAGAAGAATGATTACGCTATGTCACACGTCAGACATGGAAGAAGGCACTTCCAAGGGCTTCGAGATCGGCAACAAGTATGTGTTCGCCGTGAAGAAGGATGATCGGATGTATGTCTACTACAACTATTGTCCGCATCTGGGGACGCCGCTGGAGTGGCAGGAAGATCGTTTTCTCGATAGCGATGGTGGGTTGATTCAATGCTCCACACATGGCGCGCTGTTCCTGATCGAAAGCGGTCAATGCATTCTCGGGCCCTGCAAGGGCAAGCGGCTGCACCCCATACCCTTCGTGATTGGCAATGGCTTTCTGATGGTGGACGAGAAGGACGTCATCCATCTGGGCAGAATCTGACCCACACTTCCCAAGAATTTGCGCTTCAGGGCATCTGCACCGGCAGTTCGTGCCGCAGGACAATTTCCTGCGGTCCTATGTCGCATCCCCAGGCCAGTACCTCCACGCCTGCGGCCCGGGCCTCGCGCAGCGCCTTTCCATAAGCCGGATCGATATGGTCCGCCGGCACCACCCTAGCAATTCCCGTGTGCTGCACGCAGAACAACAGGACCGCGCGCTGACCACTCTCGCACATGGCTACCAGCTCGCGCAGATGTTTCAGGCCGCGAGCAGTCACCGCATCAGGGAACGCACCAAGACCATCACCCAAGCCAAGCGTGACACTCTTGACCTCCAGATAGCAGTGCGACTGCTGCCCGTCGTGACCATTGGAGAGCAGAAAATCAATCCTGCTGCCCTCACTGCCATAACCCACTTCACTCTGCCAAGTGGCATAGCCGCGCAGAGCCGGAATCACGGCATTCTGCAGCGCTTCCTTGACGAGGGCATTGGCTCGCCCTGTGTTGATGCCCACCCGGTGCCCCCGATCGACTTCCACCTGCTCCCAGGTAAACGGATACTTGCGCGCCGTATTTTCAGCCATCGAATACCAGATCCGACTGCCAGGTTCTGCGCAATTGAGCATGGAGCCAGTGTTAGGACAATGCAATGTCGTCGTGCTGCCATCGGCAAGCACGACATCCGCAAGAAAGCGTTTATAGCGCTTGATCAGGGTCGCCTGCCGCAGCGGTGTGGCAAACTTCATCGTCGTAATCTGCCGGAGTTTACCGCGACGCGCAGACGATCGGCGGCCACCTGCAACTGTGCCATGCTGGTCGTGAAGGCGAAGCGCACATGTCGTCGATTCTCGAATTCTCCGAAGTCAGTGCCAGGTGTCACCGCCACGCCAAAGTGCTCAAGCAGTGCGTGGCAGAAATATTCACTGTCATCACCAAATCTGTCGATGCCCGCATAGATATAGAACGCCCCCTCAGTGGTAACCGGAACGGAAAAACCCAATTCCAGGAGGACGCTGGTCAGGAAATCGCGACGTTCTGCGAATGCGGCACGTCGCTCCTCCAATATCGCGCGCGTGTCAGGGTCGAAGGCTCGCAATGCGGCATACTGAGCGACCGTTGACGCCGCGATAAAGAGGTTCTGCGCCAGAATGTTGCTAGCAGCCACCAAAGGTTCCGGCACTACAAACCAGCCCAATCGCCACCCCGTCATGCCGAAGTACTTCGAAAAACTGTTCACCACCAGCACATCGTCCGAGACCTGCAATGCCGTCGGCAGACCATTGGTGTAATCCAGGCCGTGATAGATCTCATCCACCAGCAGGTGCAGGTCGTGATGCTCAGTCCACGCACACAGGCCCTGCAGCCCGGCGCTATCCAGCACCGCTCCAGTGGGGTTGCCTGGGGAGGCAACCCACACGCCGCGTGTGCGCTCGGTGCGATGCCGTTCCAGCAATTCCGGAGTGACTTGATAGCGGGTGCTGGCACTGACCTCGACCAGTTGCGCATCGCCTCCTGCCAGGCGCACATAGTTGCGATTGCAGGGATAGCCGGGATCACTCATCAGCACACCGTCCCCCGGGTTCAAGAGCAACTGAGCCAGAAGACTGAGCCCGCCACTTGCTCCGGGCGTCACGAAAATACGCTGTGGTGAAATATCGACGTCATAATCGCTGCGATAGAATGCCGCGATGCGCTCCCGCAATTGTGGTAAGCCAGCAGCGGGGGTATAGCTCGTATGCCCCTCGGCCAGAGCAGCCCGTCCCGCTTCCAGAATTGGAGCGGCCGTGACGAAGTCGGGTTCCCCGACTTCAAGATGGACAATGTGCCTCCCCTGCGACTCCAGCGCTTTGGCACGCTCCAGTACCGTCATCACCCGAAATGGATTGACGCCATGCATGCGCTGCGCAAGCGTGAATCGGGATATCGTTGGGCTGGGCATTAGTTGCAACTCCGATCAGGCGAGACATGATTCAAGGAACACGATTGAGACGACAAGACTGCTGACTTTTCGCAGGAAGTGCATTATATAGACGGAGACAGAGTCCAGCGAACGACTTTGCTGACGGCCCCGAACGCGCCAGACTTGCCATTGCCCGATATGACATTCCTGTGGCAAGAGCAAGAATATTCTGGTAGCTTACCGGGCTTTCTTTGGACCCAGTGCTGGCATCACGCTGTTAATGATTGCGAGTGATTAATTTGGACGAGCCCCGCGTGGGCAATGAGGCGTAGCGAACCATGTCTGACAAGCAAGCCACTGCTCCTGTTCTCAAGAACTTCACCCCTTACAAGGAAAAGAAAGGGGAAGAGTACATGAATGAGAATCAGAAGGAACACTTCAAGTCCATCTTGCGCAATTGGCGCAATCAGCTGATGGAAGAGGTGGACAGAACCGTTCACCACATGCAGGACGAAGCCGCCAACTACCCTGATCCAGCAGATCGTGCCACGCAGGAAGAGGAGTTCAGCCTCGAACTTCGCACCCGTGATCGCGAACGCAAGCTGATCAAGAAGATCGATAGCACCATCGAGAAGATCGCTCAGGACGACTACGGCTTTTGTGAATCCTGTGGCATCGAGATCGGCATTCGTCGCCTGGAGGCCAGACCAACGGCCAACAAGTGCATCGACTGCAAGACCCTCGACGAGATCAAGGAAAAGCAGTGGGGCGCCTGATCAGGTGCTCCTTGCTTCACCCGGGCAGACTCGCTCTGCCCTCTCCCACTCGCTGTTGACCTCCCTGTCAATCCCACGCTCATGAGCATCAAGGCAGACTACATCGGTCGCTTTGCCCCCTCGCCCAGCGGCCCTCTGCATTTCGGTTCACTGGTGGCCGCACTGGCCAGCTACCTCGATGCCCGCTCGGTGCATGGCCAATGGCTGCTGCGCATGGAGGATCTCGACCCGGCTCGCGAACCACCGGAAGCTGCTGCGCAAATTCTCTGGGCACTCGAGGTGTTCGGTCTGCACTGGGATGGACCGGTGCTCTATCAGAGCCAGCGCCTGGAGGCCTACGCCGAAGCACTTGCTGCCTTGCAGGCTCGCGCGCTGATTTACAGCTGTGATTGCTCTCGCGTGCAGATTCAGGCAATGGGCGGGGTCTATGACAATCGCTGCCGCCTGCGACAATTGCAGCCTACGGAGGGAGCACTGCGCGTCGTAGTGCCGGATGAGACCTTCGAATTCGTGGACATGATACAGGGGCCGCAACAGCAGAACCTGCTGCGCGAATGCGGCGATTTTGTCCTGCGTCGCAAGGATGGTCTGTTTGCCTACCAACTGGCGGTTGTCGTCGACGACGCTTTTCAGCACATCACTCATATTGTCCGAGGCTCCGATCTTCTTGAGTCCACGCCGCGACAGATCTACCTGCAGAAACTCCTGAGCCTCCCACGCCCACACTATGCGCACATCCCTGTAGCAGTGAACGAGAGCGGCCAGAAACTCAGCAAACAGCATTTCGCGACTCCATTGGATCTGCAGCGCCCTGCCCCGCAATTGCTGTCGGCATTGCAGTTTCTTGGGCAATTTGCCGGCCAGCGGCCCGACCCTCATCTTGCAAAGGCCTCACCTGCGGAATTGCTCACTTGGGCAATAGCGCACTGGGATATACAGGCAGTGCCGAAGTTAGCTACCATTCCGCTTCAGTCGGACAGTTGAAGGAGCCTGACTGGTTCACCCCTTCGACATGCAATCAGGTTCGTTTACCCGGAACGGACACCAATCTGCGAGAGAACTTTTGTACATCACACGAGCCACATTGCTGCTGATGCTGTTCAGTTACCTGCTCTTCCTGACGAGCGTGGACTGGCTGGCGGAGCAAGACGGCGCCTGGTACCGGCCCTTCATCATTGGTCTGCTCGTGATTGCACTGGCCGCCTTCAGCCATCGGGAACAAAACTCCGATGACCTTTGACCTGAGCACGCTGTTTATTCTGGGCATCTGTTATCTGATGCTGCTGTTCGGGATAGCCCTGGCGACCGACAAGGGCTGGATTCCCCAGCGGATCACTCGCCACCCAATCGTCTATGTTCTCTCTCTGGGGGTCTTCGCAAGCGTCTGGTCCTACTATGCCGTGACCGGCAACGCCTTCCGCGACGGCTTCGGCTACCTGGCGCCCTTTATCGGCATCTCGCTGGCATTCCTGTTCTCGCCTGTCATGCTGCGCCCCATTCTTGACATCACCAAGAGCTACCAACTCAGTTCTCTCGCTGACCTTCTGGCTTTCCGTTATCGCAGCCCTCTGGCCGGCACACTGACTACCATCGTCATGCTGATCGGCGTCACGCCGCTGTTGTCCCTGCAGATTCAAGCGGTTGCGAGCAGCGTGGCGATTCTTGCACCCGAAGCGTCGCAGACTACGCTTGCCGCCACCTTTTGCTTGTTAATCACCTTGTTTGCCATCTTCTTCGGTACTGGTCGTGGTGCCGGTCGGGAGAAACATGAAGGTCTGGTCATGGCGATTGCTTTCGAATCTGTCGTGAAACTGCTGGCCATGCTTACCGTCGGAGGTTTCGCTGTATATCAGGGCTTCGGCGGCTTTACGGAGCTCGATCAATGGTTGCAGGGGCAACCCGAACTCCTCAGCAGCATCAAGGATACCTCCACTGCCGGCAGCTTCCATGTGACGGTAATCCTGTTCTTTACCGCGGCAATCGCTTCTCCCCACATGTTCTACATGATTTTCAACGAGAACAACGACCCCAAGGCGCTCACGATGGCCAGCTGGGCTCTGCCCCTTTATTTTCTGCTGCTCAGCCTTCCCGTGATGCCCATTCTCTGGGCAGGACTAAAGGCCGGCTCCACCGCTCCGCTGGATTTCTACCCAGTGACGATTGGCGCGGATTACAGCTCGCCGCTGATTACGATGATCGGATTCCTGGGGGGATTGTCGGCCGCCAGCGGGCTGATCATTGTCATTACCCTCGCGCTTTCCAACATGTGTCTTAACCATCTGATTCTGCCTGTGTACCAGCCCACGGCGCGCAACGATATCTATCGATGGCTTTTGTGGAAGCGTCGGATCCTGATTGCGGCGCTGATCTGGATTGGCTTTCTGTTCTACTACATTCCCGACGACAAGCTGAGTGTTCGGACCATTGGCAACGTGGCATTCATCGCCAGCCTGCAATTTCTGCCCAGTATCGTAGCGCTGCTGTACTGGCCGCGCGGCAACAAGAACGGCTACATGGCAGGGCTGTTGACCGGTGTATCGATCTGGCTCCTGTTCCTTATGTTGCCAGTAGTAACGGGGGTCGATCTTCTCGAATCCACTAATCTCAGTTCGCGGGAAATCATTGCCATCTCGCTGGTCTGCAACATCCTGATATTCGTGATGACCTCATTGTGGACGCATACCTCGGCAGAGGAGCGCGCATCAGCGGACATCTGCGCGCTGGACACCATCCGACGGCGCAACCGCACGGGTCTGGTTGCACGCAGCCCTGACGAATTCATCGCTAAGCTGACCAAGCCACTGGGCGAGCGTACGGCGACTCGCGAAGTGCTGCAGGCCTTGCGTGACCTGAAGATCGATCAACAGGAAAAGAGCCCGCATGCAATGCGCCTGCTGCGCGGCAGGCTGGAGGCGAATCTTTCAGGATTGCTTGGCCCCTCGATTGCCCACGATCTGATCGACCGCTTCCTGCCCTACACCATCGAGTCCGAGACCGGATCAACGGACGTGGACGTCATCGAGAGCCGCATCGAAGCCTATCGCAGCAATCTGTCGGGAATGGCGGAAGATCTGGACAATCTGCGCCGCTATCACCGCCAGGTGTTGCTGGAGCTGCCGCTGGGAGTCTGCTCACTCGGCGAACAGAATCAGATCGTCATGTGGAACCACACCATGGAGAAGATGACCGGCACGTCCGGGCAGTCGGTTCTCGGTGCGCAGCTCAGTGACATTGGCGAACCCTGGGCATCCTTGATCCACGACTTCACCGTGGGAGATGCGGCTCACGCTCACAAACGCGTCGTGCAGGTGAAGAACAGCCGCCGATTTATCAGCCTGCACAAGGCCATTATCGAGAAATCAGCGACGCACAAGATCAAGCAGGACGGTGTCGTCATCCTTCTGGAGGACCTGACGGAGACGGAGTTGCTGGAAGAAGAATTGACTCACAGTGAAAGACTGGCCTCGATCGGGCGACTCGCTGCCGGTGTCGCGCATGAGATCGGCAATCCCATCACGGGTATCGCCTGCCTGGCCCAGAACATACGTGATGAAACCGACAACGACGAGCTGCGCGGCATGGCCAGACAGATCATCGAGCAAACGGATCGCACGTCACGCATTGTGCAGTCACTGGTGAATTTCGCTCACAGTGGCGCCAACAAACCCGATCACAATTCTGAAGTGGTCACTGTGGAAGAATGCGCCAGGGAGGCGATCACACTCATTTCTCTCGACAAGAAACGCAAGGACATCAATTACGTGGTCAACTGCAGGCAAGGCCTGCAGATTCTGGGCGACTCCCAGCGCCTGCTGCAGGTCATGATCAATCTCATCAACAACGCGCACGACGCCAGTCCCGCAGGCAGCACCATCACCATCTCCAGCAAACTGGTTTCGGGTTCCGTGCAGATCTCCGTGACCGACGAGGGTACAGGTATCCCGGAAGAAGTTCGCGACAGGATATTCGAGCCGTTCTTCACCACCAAGGAGCCAGGCGAAGGTACCGGTCTGGGGCTGTCACTGGTCTACAGCATCGTTGAAAACCTCGATGGACATATTGATATAATCAACGCATCGCTGCGCCGGGAGAATCCGGGGACACGGGTAATTCTGACCTTTCCCTGTTATGATGGCTCGGCCTCCGCAGCCGGGGCGTCTCCAGATGCACTCTGATCAAATTGCCGGTCTGTTGTTTCAGGCTGTTGGTTTTGTTAGCACTTTTTGAGTAAGAAGATGGCAGCACAGAGCAAAGTATTAGTTGTTGAAGATGAGCAGGTCATTCGCACTGCCCTGCGCCGATTACTGGAGAGACACGGCTATCTGGTTGAGGAAGCTGGCAGCGTGAAAGACGCCGTCGAGCTGCACAAGCTGGACGGCTTCGACATTATCGTCAGCGACCTGCGTCTTCCCGGCGCTCCGGGCACCGATATCATCAAGAGCACCAAAACCCCGGTGCTGATCATGACCAGCTATTCCAGCCTGCGCTCCGCCATCGACTCCATGAAAATGGGCGCCGTCGACTATATTTCCAAACCCTTCGAACACGAAGAGATGCTCGAAACGGTTGCCCGCATCATCAAGGAAAATGCCAACCGGAAAGTAGTCGCCGAAAAGCCCGTGCCACCGCCCGAGCCGCCCGTGTATGGAATGATAGGCAGTTGCCCGCAGATGATGGAGTTGTTCCGTCGCATCCGCAAAGTCGCGCAGACCAACTCCACCGTTCTCATCAATGGCGAATCCGGCACCGGCAAGGAGCTGGTCGCGCGCGCCATCCATAAACTCAGCGACCGCAATGAAGCCGAGATGATTTCCGTCAACTGCGCCGCCATCCCCGAGAATCTCATCGAGTCCGAACTGTTCGGGCATGAGAAAGGGGCATTCACCGGCGCCACCGCCAACCGCACCGGACTGGTGGAGGCTGCAAGTGGCAGCACCTTGTTTCTCGACGAAATAGGTGAGTTGCCACTGGAAGCACAAGCTCGCCTGTTGCGCGTGCTGCAGGAAAACGAGATTCGCAAGGTGGGGTCGGTACAGTCCAAGAAAGTGGATGTACGCCTGGTTGTGGCGACCCATCGTGATCTCAAGCAGCTGGTGATCGACGGCGATTTTCGTGAGGACCTTTATTACCGAATCAATGTGATGACACTGGTGATTCCTCCGCTCAAGGAGCGCGGTAACGACATTCTGGAACTGGCGGATGCCATTCTCGAACGCACCTGCAAGCGTCTGAAATCCCCTATGCTCAAGTTCAGCCCCGAGGCGACACAAACTATCGCCACCTACTCGTGGCCTGGCAATGTCAGGGAGTTGGAGAACGCCATCGAAAGGGCTGTCGTACTGGCGGAGTCCGAATACATCGGTGCAGAACTGCTTGCCATTGAATCAGGCGCCAAGATGGCACCACGTTCGGTCGGAGAGCGTCATTCCACTCCAAGCCCTCTGATCCACGACGACGCTGTCGATGATTTGTCCCTCGAGGACTATTTCCAGCGCTTCGTGCTGGAACATCAGGATCAGATGAACGAAACCCAGCTGGCCAAAAAACTGGGCATAAGCCGCAAATGTCTATGGGAAAGACGACAGCGCTTCGGGCTGCCAAGAAAGAAGAAACAAGCCTGATACCGGCCAGCTTCCCATTTGCGATTCTTTACCCCCCCTCTCTCCAAATACGCACCAGAAAATGCCTCAACTGGCTGTGCTGGTGCACCCTTTTTACACAATGTCATGCTACTGCAACAATTTGTTACTGATACCCATCTACACAGTAAATCAGAGACGTTCGGTAACACAGTACCAGTTTAAAAAGGAAACCAACGATCCAAAAATCATTATCTTATTGTTTTTATTGATATTTACTTATCTGGCACGGTTAGTGCTCTATATACGCGACAATAACAATAAATAATAACAACGAAAGCCAATAATAATAAAAATAGCATTCCTCAATTTGGTGCAGTGAATAAAAACAACAAGAAGTAGATTTTCGGTTTGTAGTGATGGCGTAATTGTTGTCTGGCTGAAGATACTGTTTCATAAAATGCTTTGCGGTGCTGTATTTGGTGCCTCATTAGTAAAATAAAAATAACAAAACTAAATTACCTTCCTTGCGGGGGGGTGCTACTCGCCCCCCAGAGCATTTCCTTCTGCTACTTTGCACCATTTCAGTGTATTATCCCGGCCCATTCGCTTCCCCCTTCGATGAGAATCACAGATTTTATCCGCGTATCCTGCTCTGGTGATTTCCACCATGACCGAGTTGTACCGGTAAATGGGTCCTGAAAAACTGATGTTGAGAAAGTTAACCAGAGTTCTTTTCGGCAAGCGCGCCAAACCCAAAAGCAGCCTTGACGAGGTGCCTGCAGCATCCCGCACTGCAAGCAACAGGCCAGACGGCACAGATCGCCCAAGCCCTGTCTCAGGTAGAGCCAGCCTCAGCGATCTCGATCTTTCCCGAGCGCGAGTCATCGAACGTGAAGACCACTGCATATCTCGCAAGAGCATCTCTCCAAACGCACTCAAGGTCTTATACCGTCTGAATGATGCCGGCTACCACGCCTTCCTGGTCGGTGGCGGCGTACGCGATCTGCTGCTTGGCGACACGCCGAAAGACTTCGACATCGCGACCAGCGCGACTCCCGAGCAAATCCGCGAACTGTTTCGCAATGCCATGATCATAGGCAGACGCTTCAAGATCGTGCATCTGCGTTACGGTCGAGAAATCATTGAAGCCACGACCTTTCGCGCACACCATGACGCTGAAAATGAATTTCAGGATGACACCTCCCACCGTGCCATCAAGGGCCTGGATTCTGCCCATTCAAGCTCGGGCATGATTCTGAGGGACAATGTCTACGGGAGCATCAATGAGGATGCGCTGCGTCGTGACTTTACTGCCAATGCGCTTTATTACACGACAGATGGTTTCCGCATCATCGACTTTGCCAGCGGACTTGAGGACATTGAAAATCGCCTCCTGCGCATGATCGGCGACCCGGCGACTCGCTATCGTGAAGACCCCGTGCGCCTGCTGCGAGCGATCCGCTTTTCGGCCAAGCTCGACTTCGAGATCGAAAAGAAGACACGCGCCCCGATCAATGAACTTGCCTACCTGCTCGAATCCATCTCTCCGGCGCGCCTGTTCGACGAAAGCGTCAAGCTGCTGACCGGAGGGCATGCAGAGAAGACCTATGCTCTTCTGCGCAAGTTCAAAGTTGGCGAGTTCATGTTCCCCGGCACCATGGCCTGCACACGCGACCCCGAGGCACCTGCCAGCCGCCTGGTGGTCCTCGCCATGCGCAACACGGATACTCGCCTTGCCGAGGGCAAATCCGTGACCCCCGCTTTCCTTTTCGCGGCCCTGCTGTGGCCGGCACTGTTGCACGAATTGGAGAGGATGCTGGGAGACAAGCCCGTGACACTGCTGACCCAGCAGGATGCTGCCAACAAGGTCATTGGTAGACAACTGCAGGTCACCTCGATTCCCAAACGTTTCTCCATCGCCATGCGCGAGATCTGGGAGCTGCAGTTGCGTCTGGCCGTGCGCAGCAAGCGCGGTGCTGAATCGGCTTTCCAGCATCCAAAGTTCCGCGCAGGCTATGACTTCCTGCTGTTGAGAGAAGACGCCGGGGAAGATCTGGCCGGAGTCGGTCAGTGGTGGACGGACTTCCAGCATAGCGACAAGATTCAGCAAGACATCATGTTGGAAGAGCTCGGCAAAGGCAGCGCCGGACCGCGTCGGCGACGCCGCAAACCTTCACGAAAGCCCGCCAGTGGAGCAGGTGACAACGCGTGACAGAAAGCCCGACAACAGGCTTCACATTCGACAGGAAGCCACCCCGCTTCATCGCAGTGGAGGGTCCGATTGGCGTGGGCAAGACCAGCCTTGCACGACGGCTGGCAGAGACGTTCAATTACGACATCCTGCTCGAGAAACCCGAAGAGAACCCTTTCCTCGAACGCTTTTATGACAACCCCAGCCAGGGTGCACTCGCCACGCAACTGTTCTTCCTGTTTCAGCGCGCACGTCAAATTCAGGATCTGCGGCAGGATGATCTCTTCGAGCCTGTGCGAGTAGCCGATTTCCTGATCGACAAAGATCAGCTGTTCGCCAAACAGAATCTGGATAAGGACGAATATGCGCTATATCAGCAGGTCTACGAACACCTGACCATTGATGCCCCGACGCCCGATCTGGTGATTTACCTGCAAGCCCCGGCTGACGTTCTGCTGCATCGCATCCACAAGCGTGGCATTGCCGCCGAGAGGCAGATTCAGCGCGAGTATCTGGAGCGGCTGAACGACGCCTACACCAGCTTTTTCCACTACTACGACAAGAGCGCCCTGCTGATCGTCAACAGCGCAGAGATTGACCTGGTGGATAATCAGGACGATTATCAGCAACTCGTCAATTACATACTGACCGTACCCCGAGGCACGCATTATTTCAATCCCAAGCCAAGTCTGCTCTGATGAGCATGATCTCTGACGCCTGATTGCCAAACGTTACCCTGTCGATTCCGGTTCCGCACCTATGAGCTCACAAGCCGCACCAAATCAAAGTTCCCCCAGCAGCAGACCCGCTGTCACGCTGAGCACACTGATCAAGATGAAGCAGCGCGGGGAGAAATTCGCCTGCCTGACTGCCTATGACGCCTGCTTTGCGCAATTGATCGCTGAAGCTGGTATCGAGGTCACATTGATCGGCGATTCGCTGGGAATGGTGCTGCAGGGGCACGACAGTACTCTGCCGGTGACGATGGACGATATGGTCTATCACATCAGCAGCGTCAAACGCGGCAATCGCGGCGCCTTCCTGATCGGTGACATGCCCTTCATGAGCTACGCATCGGAAACCCAGACGTTGGAGAATGCCGCCACGCTGATGCGTGCCGGCGCGCAAATGATCAAGCTGGAGGGCGGCGCCTGGATCGCCAACTCTACCCGCCTGCTGGCCGAACGTGGCATTCCGGTATGTGCCCACATGGGACTGACGCCGCAATCGATCAATCGCATTGGCGGCTATCATGTGCAAGGCAGAGACCCCCGACAGGCAGAAAGCATGCTGGCGGAGGCCCGCTTGCTCGAAGAATCTGGTGCCAGCATGCTGCTGCTTGAATGTGTGCCGCAAGTGCTGGCCAGGACTATAGCGGAAGCGGTGGCGATCCCCGTCATCGGCATCGGCGCCGGACCCGATACCGACGCTCAGGTCATGGTGCTGCACGATCTGCTGGGCATTTCGCCAATCACTCCGAAATTCGTGAAAAACTTCTTGAAGGGATCGGAGGACGGGATTCCGGGTGCACTGCGCTCCTATGTCGCCGACGTCAAGGCGAAGCGTTTTCCCGCTCCGGAACATTGTTTCAACTGAGATTGTTTCAACTGAGATTGTTTCAACTGATAGCGCTTCAACTGAGCACGCCATGAACCTTGTTACGCAAATCAGCGAACTGCGCACCCTACTGAACAGCCACCGTCGGGCAGGCCACCGTGTCGCACTGGTGCCCACGATGGGCAATCTGCATAGCGGCCACATTCACCTGATCAACGAGGCACACCGCCACGGCGACGTGGTGGTGTGCTCCATCTTTGTCAATCCAATGCAGTTTGGCAAAAACGAAGACCTGGACGCCTATCCGCGCACACTGGAGCAGGATCAGCAAAAGCTGGCCGCAGCCCAATGCACGATCCTGTTCGCCCCCCCCGTAGCCGAGATTTATCCGCTTGGACTGGCGCAGCAAACCGTCGTCTCCGTTCCGAAGGTATCCGAGCGCTACTGCGGTGCCAGCCGCCCTGGACACTTCGACGGCGTAGCCACGGTAGTGAGCAAGCTCTTCAACCTCGTGCAGCCGGACACCGCACTGTTCGGGCTCAAGGACTACCAGCAATTCAGGGTCATTACCCAAATGGTGTCTGACCTGTGCTTTCCGGTCCAGCTCGTGGGCATCGAGACACAACGCGAAAGCAGTGGTCTGGCGCTCAGCTCCCGCAATGGTTATCTCACCGCCGATGAGAAACAACGTGCGGCGGCGCTTTACCAGACACTTCAGGAAAGCAGTCATCGGCTGCAGTCTGGAGCTTCGATAGACAGTGTGGAGGCAATGGCGCGTGCGCAACTCGAGCAGGCTGGCTTTCGACCCGACTACTTCAGCGTCTGCGATGCCAGCACGCTCGAACCCGCACAAGCGCACGACCAGGATCTCGTCATTCTGGCCGCGGCATGGATGGGCAAGACCCGTCTTATCGACAACTTGCGAGTGGCACTTTCCTCACATTGATCTGATGCCCATCACATGGCCCTCAGAGATCGAACCAGCGCAATTTACTCGCTCTGGAAAACCTGCTAAAACTCCTTGCACTTCATAAGGATCAGCAAGGAATTATTCGATGTCCGATAGTCGCGTCTACCCAGTCTCTGACGAACTCGCCGCTCGCAGCCTGCTCAACAAAGAGCGTTACCAGAGCATGTATCAGGAGTCTATCCACAACCCGGATGCCTTCTGGGCACAGCAGGCTCACGATTTCATCGACTGGATGCAGCCGTGGACCCGACTGCACCACAGCGACTTCAGCAAGGGCGAGGCACGCTGGTTCGAAGGTGGCAAGCTCAACGTCAGCGTCAACTGCATCGACCGCCATCTGGCGACCCGTGGCACGCAGACCGCGTTACTGTGGGAGGGCGACGACCCAGCCAACAGCCGCCACATTACTTACAACGAACTGTACGAACAGGTGTGCCGTCTGGCCAACGCATTACGGGCACGGGGCGTACGCAAGGGAGATCGAGTCAGCATCTACATGCCGATGATCCCCGAGGCAGCCTATGCAATGCTGGCCTGCGCACGCATCGGTGCCATCCACTCAGTGGTCTTCGGCGGCTTCTCGCCAGAGTCGATCAAGGACCGCATTCTCGACTCGGATTGTCGCGTCGTCATTACCGCCGACCAGGGCTTGCGCGGTGGCAAAGGCATTCCCCTCAAGCACAATGTCGACAAGGCGCTGGAGCACTGCCCGGATGTGCACACCGTACTGGTGGTGAAACACACGGGGACTCAAACGGGATGGACTGCCGGGCGCGACCTCTGGTACCACGAGGCGATCGCCACCACCAGTGGTCACTGTGAACCGGAGGTCATGGACGCGGAAGACCCGTTGTTCATCCTCTACACCTCAGGCTCCACTGGCAAACCCAAAGGCGTGCTGCACACCAGCGCGGGCTATCTGCTCGGCGCTGCCATGACGCATCGCTATGTCTTCGACTACCGCGACGGCGAAGTCTACTGGTGCACCGCAGATGTAGGCTGGGTCACCGGGCACAGCTATATCGTCTATGGACCACTGGCCAATGGCGCCACGTCGCTGATTTTCGAAGGTGTCCCCACCTATCCGGATGCCTCGCGCTTCTGGCAGGTCATCGACAAGCACAAGGTCAACATCTTCTACACGGCGCCCACCGCAATTCGTGCGCTGATGTCAGCTGGCAATGGCCCCGTCACCAGTACCTCACGACAATCGTTGCGCCTGCTCGGCTCGGTCGGGGAACCGATCAACCCCGAGGCCTGGCAGTGGTATTACGACATCGTCGGCGAGACACGCTGCCCCATCGTCGATACCTGGTGGCAGACGGAGACCGGCGCCATCATGATCACGCCATTGCCCGGGGTGACTGATCTGAAACCAGGTTCCGCCACACTGCCATTCTTTGGCGTCAGACCGGCGCTGCTGGATGCAGACGGCAACGAGCTGAAGGGGCCGGGTACTGGCAATCTGGTGCTGGCGGGCAGCTGGCCGAGCCAGCTGCGCACTGTCTTCGGAGATCATCAGCGCTGCATCGACACTTACTTCAAAGCCTATCCCGGTTACTACTTCACCGGCGACAGCGCGCGCCGCGACGAGGATGGCTACTACTGGGTGACTGGCCGCGTGGATGACGTGATCAACGTCTCCGGCCATCGTCTCGGCACCGCCGAAATCGAGAGCGCGCTGGTGCTGCATCCAAAAGTGGCGGAAGCTGCAGTGGTAGGTTATCCGCATGACATCAAGGGACAGGGCATCTATGCCTACGTGACATTGATGCACGGTGTCCCGGACTCAGCAGAACTGCGCAAGGAGCTGATCGCTTTTGTCGCCGAAGAAATCGGCGCATTCGCACGACCCGAAATTCTGCAGTTCGCGCCTGGCCTGCCAAAGACCCGCTCCGGCAAGATCATGCGCCGCATCCTGCGCAAGATTGCCGCGAACGAACTCGAAAACATGGGTGACACCAGCACGCTTGCCGATCCGGCCGTGGTAGACCAATTGATTCAAAACCGCCTGAATCGTTAGTGTCTGTTACCGCCAGGCTGGCACTGAATTTGATGAGCGGTGCTCGGTCTCCCCTGAGGTGACCGTCTTGAGCCATGGATGGCGAAAGCGAGCCCCCATGGATGGGTTTACGGCGTGTCACCTCAGGGGAGACCGAGTACCGCTCTATCCACTGAACAAAGTATTCCTGAGGATGCCAGAGCATGCATGACGTATACATAGCCGCAGCCGGGCGTAGTGCCATTGGCAGTTCCAATGGAGCGCTGGCAGATTTGTCTGCCGTGGAGATGGCAAGTCAGGTTATTCGACAGCTGCTGGTACGGCATGCCATCGATCCGGCGCTCGTTGATGAGGTCATCCTTGGGCATGTTCTGTCGGCGGGCTGCGGACAGAACACGGCGCGGCAGGCCAGCCTCGGCGCTGGCATCGGCATCACGACGCCGGCGATGACAATTAACAAGGTGTGTGGCTCGGGACTCAAGGCTGTGCATCTCGGAGCGCAGGCGATTGCGCTGGGTGATGCACAGCTCGTGGTGGCAGGCGGCATGGAGAGTATGAGCCAATCGGCGCATGTGTTGCCGCACTCGCGGCAGGGACAGAAGATGGGGCACTGGCAGTTGATAGACACCATGCTGCACGACGGTCTCATCGATGCCTTTAACGGTTATCACATGGGCATTACCGCTGAAAATCTTGCCCAAAAGTATGGCATATCTCGTCAGCAGCAAGATGAATTCGCGCTCGCCTCACAACGCAAGGCCACCTCCGCCATGAATGGCGGGCGTTTCAACGAAGAAATAATTCCTCTGCACATTTCCCAGCGCCGAGGCGATGCATTAATCGTTGATCAGGATCAGGGGCCGCGCCCCGAAAGCAGTTCGGAATTGCTGGCACGCCTGAAGCCTGCATTCAAAGCAGACGGCACAGTGACTGCAGGCAATGCTTCCGGCCTTAACGATGGTGCGGCAACTGTCGTGTTGTGCAATGCTGACATACTGAAGAGGCTCTCACTGACGCCACTGGCCAGCATCCGTGCCTGCGCGAGTGCTGGCGTCGAGCCATCCATCATGGGGATTGGCCCGGTCTCGGCGACACGTCGCTGTCTCGACAAGGCAGGTTGGCAGGTCAGCGATCTGGATCTGATCGAGGCGAACGAAGCCTTCGCGGTACAGGCACTCGCGGTAGCGCAGGAGTTGCAGTGGGATACCAGCCGAGTGAACGTCAACGGCGGAGCGATAGCGCTTGGTCATCCCATCGGCGCCTCCGGTTGCCGGGTACTCGTGACACTGCTGCATGAAATGGTCAAGCGTGATGTGCGAAAGGGTCTGGCGACCCTGTGCATCGGAGGCGGTCAGGGCGTCGCAGTCGCGGTGGAGCGCTGATACATCGTGACGATGTCGCGGGAGGGCAGCATCACGCTCTCGAGCGGCTGAAAGTCCAGAGCCTTGCAGAGCGCGTGTCCCGCAGGATCGGGCGGCCTGTCGTGCACCTGACAGACGACGCTGGCAATGCCACGTTCGCGACACCACTGCAATACTTCCAGCAGCATCGCCGTCCCTGCATCTGCGCGCCGATCATCAATTGTCGTCACAACGCGGTTGATATAGAGGAAGTTGTCAAACCGCGTCTGAAACCACAAATAACCGAAGTTCTCGACCAACTTTCCTGCGCTGATGCCCAAGAGGAATCCCGATAACTTCCCTCCTGGTTTGTCTTGCCAGCGCTCCACCACACAATCGCTTTGCTCCACGAGTTCTGCAAACTGACGCTCAGGCAGACTGAACGCCTCAGCGCCAGCTGCTTCGTTCAGTCTCCAGAGCTTGCGGACTTGGGAGTGACTCTTCATTCGTGATCTCTCATTCATGCTCTCTCATTCATGAATGCTCAAGAGAGCTTCGTCACTGCCGTCCGCCTCGTCATCACTACTTGCTGTCCAACTTGGGAGATGCCATCCACTCATGACCCTTGAGCATGGCGTGCCAATAAATCGGTGGCAGCATGTCTTTCTTCAAAATCCACGCGAGACGAGTCGGCTCTGTACCCTTGATGACCCACTCAGGGAAACTGGGAAGGAGCTTGCCGCCGAACCCGAATTCGGCGAGCACGATCTTGCCGTTCTCTACCGTCAGCGGGCAGGACCCATAACCATCGTAGCGCGCCGTGCCGTGTGTCACACCCATATCGGCCAGCAGATTGTGTGCAACCACCGGTGCCTGCTTGCGCGCGGCAGCCATGGTCTTCGCATTGGGCGCATTCATGACGTCGCCCAGTGACCAGATGTTGCTGTATTTCTTGTGCCGCAGCGTTTCCTGATCAACATCTACCCAGCCCGCAGCGTCCACCAATGTACTGCCGCGAATGACATCGGGCGCCTGTTGAGGAGGACACACATGAATCATGTCGAACTGAGTCTCGACGACGCTCTTCTGGCCATCCGCATCAGTACGTTCAAACCAGGCAGTCTTTGCATCGCCATCTACTTTGGTCAGACGGTGATTGAAGTTGAGTTTGGCGTGATAGCGCTCGATATACTTCATCAACGCCGGCACATAATCCTTCACGCCAAAGAGCACGGCGCCTGCATTATAGAATTGAACGTCTATATTGCTCAGCACGCCTTGTCGCAGCCAATGATCGGAAGAGAGATACAGCGCCTTTTGCGGTGCGCCTGCACACTTGATAGGCATGGGAGGCTGAGTAAATACCGCTCGCCCAGACTTCAACCCCTGCACCAGTTTCCAGGTGTAGGGCGCGAGATCATAGCGATAGTTGGAGGTGACGCCATTGCGCCCGAGCGATTCAGCAAGTCCGTCCACGCCAGCCCAGTTCAGCTTGATGCCGCAGGCGACGACCAGGCGGTCATAACTGACCACAGAACCATCTTCCAGCGTCACACGATTCTGTTCCGGAGAGAACTCCTGCGCGGCCGCCTGAATCCAGGTCACTCCGCGGGGAATCAAGGGGGCCATGTCACGTTCGGTATCGGTATTCTGGAAGACACCCGCGCCGACCATGGTCCAGCCCGGTTGGTAGTAATGCTTCTGCGCCTTGTCGATGATCGCGATCTGCAGATCCGGCTTGCGCTTGAGAAGACTGGAGGCGGTGCTGATGCCACCTGCCCCGGCACCGATAATCACGACACTGAAGTGGCGCGCTGAAGAGGAGGCAGCTGCCGCCTTTGGCGCCGCGTCCGCCGCTTCGAGACGCCGCACGCAGTCGCTCAGATCATAGCCGGCTGCACTGCCAACACTCAGGATGTCCGCGCCGGACATCCCTTTGCCGCCTTGCACCAGGGCCCATAGATTGATCGATCTGGTACCCGTGCGGCAGTAAGCAATAATTGGCTGCGGCAATTCGGCAAGCGCCTCGGCGAAGGCCTGCACATCGGTCGGGCCAAACTGTCCCGAGACGATCGGCACGTGACGAATACTCATCCCTTGCTGCTGCGCTGCGGCTGCAATTTCCGCATAGGACGGTTGCCCGGCAACTTCACCGTCAGGCCGGTTGCAAATGAGGCTCTTGACACCTTGTGCCGCCAGATCAGCAACATCGCTGACACTCAGTTGTTCGGCGACTGCGAAACCATCGTTTACTTTTCTAATGTTCATATGCTCTCCATTTTATGCAGAAGTATGCCGCCATCTTACAGCACGTTTACCGGCAATTTCAGAAAAACCTGGCCGTCAACGTTGGCTGGCGGCAAGTGACCTGCCCGCATGTTCACCTGCAGAGAAGGCAGGATCAATCGAGGCATATCAAGAGTCTTGTCGCGCGCTTCACGCATGGACACGAACTGATCCTCTGTGATGCGATCATTGACATGCACGTTGTGTTCTCGCTCTTCCTTCACCGTCGTCTCCCATGCCTCGGCGCGGCCATCAGGGTAATCGTGGCACATGAACAGACGAGTCGCATCCGGCAACGCCAGCACCCTGCGGACAGATCGGTACAGCGTGCGGGCGTCTCCGCCCGGGAAGTCCGCTCTGGCGGAACCACTATCCGGCATGAACAAAGTGTCGCCGACGAAGGCTGCATTGCCAATGACATGCGTCATACACGCGGGTGTGTGGCCGGGGGTGTGCAGAGCATACGCTGTCATGGTGCCGATCTGGTAGCTGTCGCCGTCCGCGAATAGTCGATCAAACTGCGAGCCGTCGCGCTGAAACTCGGTGCCTTCATTGAAGATTTTGCCAAAGGTTTCCTGCACAACTGTAATGCGATCACCAATAGCCAGTTTGCCACCGAGATGCTGCTGGATATAGGGAGCCGCAGAGAGGTGGTCTGCATGGACGTGGGTCTCGATAATCCATTCCAGCTTCCATCCGTTTTCGCGAATAAAGGCAATGATCGCATCGGCGCCGCTGTAGCTTGTCCGCACGGCCGCATAGTCGATGTCCATAACTGAATCTATCACGGCACACGCGTCAGAGTTAGGATCCTTCACCACGTAGCTGAAGGTATTGGTCGGCGCATCGAAGAAGTGATACACCAGTGGCTGCACTTGCAGTTCCGGCACGAAGGGTAAGTTAGTCATAGCGGCATTCCTCTCAAGTAACAGTTGATTCTTGCAAGTACAGGAGCAATTCACGGGCCAAGCCCGCCAGAACTTACGAAAGTAATCCATCACACTGATAAACAAAGCTTTTTTCGCAAGGCGCTGCCAAGCGATTGACAGCAGTCAGCATGTCGGCCGATACTTGTGCCAATTACGACAAACCCCCGTGTCAGTATTGGCAAACCTATGCAGATCATCAGTTCCGACAAGCATTTCCACGACAGCGCCGGCCTGCTGGATGGCTTCGACTACCCCGCCATTCTGGTCAGCAGCAACTATGAAATTCTGGCGGCCAACGACCTCTACACCCGCACCTTTGGCCACATCGACACGACCGCTAAAGCCTTCTGTTTTCAGGTATCACACCACTACAGCAAACCCTGCGACGAGGCCGGCGAGTCGTGCCCGCTGGCGGCCTGCAGGAAATCCGGCCATCGCGAAAAAGTACTGCACATCCACAACACACCGCGAGGCCGCGAACACGTCGACGTTGAGATGCTGCCCATCTTCGCCCAGGACGGCGAGCTGCGCTATTTTGTCGAACTGCTCAAACCGGTTGCCCATGCCAGCGCGCAAGCCAGCAGCGAACTGATGGTCGGCAGCAGCGCACGCTTCAACACACTGCTTGAGATGATCAATCGCGTCGCGCCCAGCAATGCCTCGGTGCTGTTGCTCGGCGAGTCCGGCACAGGCAAAGAACTGGCGGCAAGGGCCATTCATCGCGCCAGCCTGCGCAAGGACATGCCCTTCGTGACGGTCGAATGTGCCGGTTTGACCGAGACGCTCTTCGAGAGCGAGCTATTCGGTCATACCAAGGGCGCCTTCACGGGTGCGACCTTCAACAAGCAAGGCCTGGTGGACGCAGCCAATGGCGGCACTTTATTTCTGGACGAAATAGGTGACATCCCTCTGCCACAACAAGTGAAGCTCCTGCGCCTGATAGAGACCGGGACCTACCGTCCGGTGGGCAGTGTCGAGGCACTGCGAGCTGACTTCCGGCTGATCTGCGCCACCCACAAGAATCTCAAGGAGATGGTACAGAAAGGATTGTTCCGGGAAGATCTTTATTACCGCATCAACGTGTTTCCCGTCCACCTGCCCGCCCTGCGCGAACGGGTCGAGGATATCCCTCTGCTGGCTCAGTCGCTGCTGGCCAAGATCGCGTCACAGCAAGCCTATGTGCTGACAGCAGATGCACAGTTGCTGCTGCAGAGGGCCCCCTTCAATGGCAACATTCGCGAACTGCGCAACATCCTCGAACGCGCCGTGCTGCTCAGCGCCACCCCGGTCATTGACGCCCCCCTGCTGAGGGATTGCCTGGACGTCGAAGAATCGCCAGACGATACACCAGCGGATCTGCGATCCGTAGAGCGCGAACACGTTCATCGGCTGCTCAAAGACTTCAAGGAGGACAAACAGGCCGTCGCCGATCATCTCGGCATCTCTTTACGCACGCTCTATCGAAAATTGCGCTGATCTCACACCCGACCCCGAATGAAAGGGTCTGCAAAGTCGCTCTCTTAAGGCATGGTTTGTAGCCGTTCGCGCAGCTTATAATCCAGCCACCCGCCAGATCCCATACCAATAAGAAAAGGAGCACGACATGTTGACGCCACAGAAGGCCCGCTGGGCACTCGCCAGTCTGTTGTTGATCAGTGGAGGCCTGCAGGCCCAGCTGACAATCAATCCTACCAATGAACACCCCAACCCCTATGACGCTGACGCAGAGTTCTTTGATCTTCCCGGCGGCCGGGAATGGGGCTCAACCAGCGCCGTCGATATTGACCCCGACGGCGAATCCATCTGGGTGGCCGAACGCTGCAGCGCCAACAGTTGCGCTGGCTCCGACGTTGATCCGATCGTCAAATACGACAAAGATGGCAACATCGTCACCAGTTTCGGGGGTGGCTTGTTCATATTCCCGCATGGAATTCACGTGGACTCCGAAGGCAACGTCTGGGTTACCGATGGCCGTGCTGCCAACGCCAATGAGCTGGCAGCCAACCCCAGTGCGGCAGGCAAGGGCCATGTCGTCTACAAATTCAGCCCGACCGGCGAAGTGCTGATGACGTTTGGCCAGCCTGGGGTAGCCGGAGATGGCACCGGTGGTGATCTGCTCAATGAGCCAAACGACGTGATCACCGCACCGAATGGCGATATTTACATCGCCGAAGGGCACAGTGGCCAGGGTGCCAATGCCGACTGGGACACGGTCGCGCGCATCGCCAAGTATGACAAGACAGGTCGCTTCCTCGAATCGTGGGGCGGCATTGGCACGGCACCCGGGGAATTCCGCACACCCCACAGCCTGGCC
>JACCDW010825137.1_pt1 | contig 25036 bp, 20 predicted proteins | sample 7449781 | NCBI WGS metagenome assembly JACCDW01 (sample SAMN15323449, study PRJNA562643) | freshwater metagenome | isolation source: river surface water | place: USA:Blue River Watershed | collected 2017-08-18
CGACTTATCACTTTTAACATTTCCCTCAAAATTCACCCATTCATTGCGATTTGTGTAGGCGCCAACGCTTGTAATCCATTTACCAGTTCCCCCATTTTCACCAAGCGTACTCATTTCATCACCTTCTATAAAATTCATTGGATATAATGTATTGATATAGCTTCTAAAAGTACCCGATGTCCAATCGTAGGTTCTTCCTGAATTCCAACCATGAACAACACCTTTACCTTTGAAAGACAATTTTATGAATCGCTTCGCACCAGATGATTGCACTGAAACAAGACAATTTGACTTTCCATTATTGATGTATGATTTTTGAAATGACAATGTATAAATGATAGAATCTGAACCATTGTTTAATTTGTTATAAACCAATTGATCTTGGTGCATTGAAAAATATGGCGAACTGAGAATTTCCTGATTCAAGGAATCAACAAGAGACACTTTTACGTCGACGTTGGACCCTAATTCTGACCAAAAATCGCAATAAACATCTTCAGTTTTATAATTTTTACGACTTCGATCCATTGCTAAGGTGTGAAACGTATCGTTATTGAGCGATAAAAATAGGTGCATATTGTTTTTCCCGTCATTTCCATTGGCACCAATGATAGATCTTCCGAAAGGTTTTCCTCCCCAAAGACTCCCCTGTTTGACAATATTTTCGAGTGCCAAATCAAATAAAGAAGTTCCATCATGAGGACCGGTATGCATTCCCCAACTCAAATTACATGTGATAGGATATTTTATAGAATCTGCATATTTAATAAGATAATCAAATCCATCAAGAATGGTTGGATTGGCAACTAAAAAATCACCTTTAGCACTTCCTTTTAATGTATCGTTAGCATATTTGATAGAAACAAAAGCCAATGCAGCTTCAGGTGCCACACCTGCGTAAATATTGCTTGGAGATTGAAATCCAGAGCCAGCAGAAATTCCAGCTACATGGGTTCCGTGAGTTCCATCGTCGTCTATGGCTTGCAAAATGCTATTTTCCGTTGCAAACAAAGTACCGTAAGGAAATAATTTTGGCGAATTTCCAGAATTCGAAGCCTGATTCCAGAATCGTTTTACCCTGTATGCTGTTCCATTTTCATTGAAAAAAGTTGGATGATCTGTTTGGAAACCAATATCAACGATACCCACAAGCACGCCCTTTCCTCGAATGAGTTGACTCGGCTGCATTCCTTGATAAATCTGAGCTTGAAACACTTTTGAGTGTACCCGGGCTTTGTCGTTGAATGGTCTAGGAGCATTTATTTTGTGAGAAAGTTCAATGTGATCTACTCTATCGTCATTTGCCAAAATAATTAGATCGCCTTCACTTAATCGCATTTGTGCTATAAAACCATATTTTTGTATAATGAGGGATGATAAATCGGTTAATTCAGAGGCTTCTAAATTGCGATTAAATTGCACAAGCGCATAAAATTTCTGATTTTCATCTTTTACAAATAAGTGTTTCAAAGACGTATTTTCGGAAAATGCCAATTTAGAAACAGCAGATAGCTTTGGTGAATATTGAACTCTATAAATTGGAGACTGTGCAAACGTGAAATTTGAACTAAACACCAAGATCACAGGCACTAATAATTGAAGACTGTATTTAAACACAACATCAATGTTAAGAAAAAAGTAGTAGAAATCAATGAAAGTATAGAAAAGTGACATTAATTTTGCAGTAATGACAGATTTTTCATGGCTTGAAAGAACAGAGCTTCTTGTAGGAGAAGATCAACTGAACAAACTCATTCAATCTAATGTTCTCGTTGTGGGATTAGGTGGCGTTGGTAGCTTTGCTGCTGAGTTTATTTGCCGTTCTGGAGTGGGCAACATGACCATTATTGATGGTGATATTGTTGATAAAACAAATAAAAACAGACAATTACCGGCTTTAACATCCACTGTTGGCAAAGGAAAAGCTGAAGTTATGGCGAATCGTTTGTTGGACATCAATCCGAATTTAAATTTAACGGTGATTGATAAATTCCAAAGACCTGAAGATAATATTGAACTCATACGTAAAAGTAAATTTGATTACGTGATGGACTGCATCGACTCAGTGTCCCCCAAAATTTATTTAATTAAAACCTGCGTTGAGGAAAATCAAAGATTCATTAGTTCAATGGGAGCCGGAGGAAAAACTGATGCTGCATCGGTGAAAATTGGAGATATATCAGAATCTTACAATTGTCCTTTCGCTAAAAACGTACGCAAAAGATTGCATAAACATAAGATTTACAGCGGATTCAAGGTTGTTTATAATTATGGTGAATTGCACCGTCAAAGTTTAAGATTGACGGATGGCTCGAACTTCAAAAAGTCGTTTTACGGCACAATTTCTTTCATGCCGGCATTGTTTGGATTGAGAATGGCGGCAGAGGTGATTAATGACTTGAGAACGGAAGTCAGGTAATATGAGTGTAAAATTACGAGGAATCGCTCGTTTTAATGAGTTTTCTTCTATATTTGAATTTCAATTATGAGAAAAGTATTATTTGGATTAAGCATGATTGCAATAGGATTTATTGCATCTTGTGGTAAAGATGATTCTAGTTCTGGATCGTCTGATGACATCACTGGAAAAACAACACAACAAGTATTGATGATGCATGCTTGGAAAACAACTTCATTTAAAGATAGTTCTGAAAACGGAACTGTTGAAACGTATGATGTTTGTTCAAGAGATGACAGTTATCAGTTCACTTCACCTACAGCATATACTTGGAACGACAATTCTGTAAAATGTGATCCTACAGCTCCAGCTACAGCAAATGGAACTTGGTCTATGCCTAGCCCATCAGGAAAAATTGTTTTAATTGACAATATTAAATTCTTGGGAAATACAGTACAATGGTATGTAGAATCGATGAGCGCTTCTGCGATTATTTTGAGATTTAGAGGTTTAGACAATAGTGGTAAAGATATCACTTGGAGAATGACCTTATCTAAATAATTCATAATAAAATATTCACACAAAAAAAGGCTCTGAAATTCAGAGCCTTTTTTTGTGTGATTTCCTTGCGTTTTAAAATACTGGTTTTAAGCTTTTTAAACTTTTTATGTCTTCTAAGTATTCTTTTGCTTGTGAAGCATTCGGATTCAATTTTAATGCTTTTGTGAAATTATCTACAGCAGCATTTTTATCTCCCAACATCATAAAATCGTAACCTCTTAAAACATATGCCTTATCAAATTTAGGGTTTAATGTGGTAATTTTATCACATAATTCAGCAGCTACTTGGTAGTTTTCGAACATTGTTTCAACTACAGCCCTGTTGTAATACGCATATATATGGTAAGGATTAATTTTAATGACTTTCTCATATAACTTCACGGCATCACTAAAGTTACTCTTCTTCTGCTCTATTAAACCCTTTGTATATATAGCTTCATCTGAAAATTCATTTAAAACAATGGCCTTGTTGACATATTTCTCACAAAGCGCAGGGTCTTTCTCAAATAAGAATAAAGCTTTTTGCATTGTAGCATCAAAATTATTGGGATTTAGCAAGAGTACTTTATCAATGATGGCAAGTGAAGCCAAGGTGTCTTTTTGTTCTTTCAATGAAACGGACTTCAGGATATAAGCTTTTTCTTGAAATTCAGGATTTGAAATTAACCCAGATAATAACTTATCGGCATCGCTATATTGTTGTCGGGCAACATAGAGTTTGGCCAACAAAAACGCAGCTTCTGGATAATTGTTATTTCGAAGTTTTAAGCAAGCAGAGAGATGCTTATTTGAAAGATCGTAATTGGCAGAATCCAATGAAAGATATGATTCTGCTAATCGGAAATGATACAATGGATTATCGCCGTTTAAAGCAACAGCGGTATTTAAATCTGTGATGGCATCTTTATACTTGAGCGCATAAAAAAATGCGTTCCCACGGAGATAATAGTTCTCAGGGTTGGTGGGATCATCATTGATTTTAGTTGAAATCGAACGAATATCGGCAGAAAAAGAAGTATCGGTTGGTGATATATACCTCGCACCATCTGGCAAGGATTTCCCGCAAGCAAAAAGAATGAAGGGGATTAATATCGGAAAAACATGTTTCCGCATGTGGTGCTCGGGACGGGAATCGAACCCGTACTGACATTACTGTCAACAGGATTTTAAGTCCTGCGCGTCTACCTATTCCGCCACCCGAGCGTCGTTAAGGGACTGCAAAAATAAACAAATATTTTTGTAATCCAATTACTTTTATAACATTTCTGAAATAGTTTTTTCGATTATTTGGCAAGCTTTGTGAATTTGTTCTTCGTTGATGATCAAAGGTGGTGCAAAGCGAATGATATGGGTATGGGTTTGCTTCGCCAATAAGCCATTGTTTTTCAATTCTATACAAATATCATAAGCGGTTTTATTATCGCCAAAAGGTTTAATAACGACTGCATTTAGGAGTCCTTTCCCTCTCACTGTTTCGAAAATAGGAAAATTCATTTTTATCAAATTTTCGCGAAAAATTTCTCCCATTTTGGTTGCATTTTCCACCAATTTTTCATTTTCAACGACTTTTAGAGAGGCTAAAGCAACTGCACAAGCGAGTGGATTTCCACCAAAAGTACTTCCGTGTTGACCAGGTTTTAGGGTTAACATCACTTCGTCGTTACCCAAAACACAACTTACTGGCAATACCCCACCTCCTAATGCTTTTCCAAGAATCAATAAATCGGGTTTCACATTTTCATGTTGGCAACAAAATAATTTACCCGTACGAGCAATTCCAGTTTGCACTTCATCGGCAATCCATAAAACGTTGTACTTATAGCAAAGTTCTCTCACTCCTTTTAAATATCCCTCATGAGGAACAACCACACCTGCTTCACCTTGTATTGGCTCCACCATGAAAGCACAGACATTTTTATTTTGGAATTTTTCTTCTAGCGCGGCCAAATCGTTGTATGGCACAATTGAAAACCCTGGTACAAAAGGACCAAAATTACCATAACTATCGCTATCAGTGCTTGAACTCACAGCAGCAATGGTTCTACCCCAAAAATTTCCCTCAGCAAAAATGATTTCTGCTTTGTTTTCTTCAATTCCCTTAACTTCGTATGCCCATTTACGAGCCAATTTAATAGCGGTCTCCCCTCCTTCTACACCTGTATTCATCGGCAAAACCCTATCATACCCAAACAAATCGGTAATGTATTTCTCATACTCTCCTAAAATATTGTTGTGAAATGCACGACTTGTTAAAGTTAATTTCTGAGATTGTTCATTTAATGCAGCAATAATATCTGGATGGCAATGACCCTGATTTACAGCAGAGTATGCAGAAAGGAAATCCATATATTCTTTACCTTCAACATCCCACACATGAATTCCTTGGCCTTTTTCTATCACAACTGGAATTGGATGATAGTTGTGCGCTCCAAATTGGTCTTCTAAATCAATGTAATACTGTGTGTTTTTATTCATGCTCATAGGCGGCAAATTTACGCATCTATTTTGAAATATACTTTTATCTGCTCTGAATGATGTAAAATCTTACTTAAAGTTCAATATTTTAAATTCTATGGTTCAACTTCATACAAAAAATGGTATTTTTGATTTTATCGTAATTGCAGTGAGTTCAATGAGCAAAATCAAAGTTTCTATAATCATATTCGTGATGGTATTCTTACCAAAGAATTTGGCATTGGCTCAATTTATTCAAAACAATTGCATCGTATTGACACAAAATAGAATTGAAATTGTCTTAGATACGGCACTTGAGCAACAATCCAAACAGAAAATCCGTTGCATTGATTCATTATTTTCTTTCACGCAACAATCAATTAACCAGCTTGAAAAGAATTTATTGTACAAAATGACTGATAAAATTCATCTAATTGTTTTCGATGATTTAAACTCGTTTGAAAAGTTCAAAAATTTCAAATCTGCTGAAAAAAGTCTAAATGACGAATCGGAACACGAAATGTATTTTCCAATTTATATTGGTCAAAGTTTTCAAAGCATCAGATTTCAATGCCGTTATGCAACAGCTTATCAATTTGTACAAGAATATTTATATGGATTAACTTACCGAGAAAAGAATGATTTATCAGAGAATTCGCATATTCCCAATTGGCTCATTGAAGGATTTCTTCAATATTTTTCTGGAGGGATAAACGTTTCAGATTTTCACAAATTCGAACAATTAAACAACCTTGGTCATTTCAAAAACATCAATTTCATACCAAAAAATTCTCAACCAATTTTCGGAACAGTGCTTTGGTATCTTTTTGAAAAGGAAAAAGGTAAGAGTTTCAATAGTGCTTTTTGGTATTTAATCAAATATGCAAATAGTTTCGAAGGCTCTTTTGAATATCAGTTTGGCATTCAATTTAAAAAGTGGCTCAAACTTAGAATTGTTGAGATAGAGAACTTTAAAAAAGTCTCTAAAATGAATGGCGACATCAACATCCCTCAAAAAAAAATAGGCTTTATTCATTTGAATTCATTGGCTTTATTGCAAAATAACAATGATTATTTATGTTACTTGTCTGGATCTTCTTCAACAACGCAAAAATTGATTTTTACGGATCAAAATCAACAAAAAGAACTTTTCAGTATTCCTGAAGTTGGACTCTTTCCGAAACTGGTTTTTAATCAATTGAACTTCGCTAAAAACGATAAGGATACTTCAATATGGTTGCTTCATTGGAAAGACAATCGCTGGGCGATTTCTCGACTCGATCGATACAATGAACTCAAAATAGAGTTTTTATTCAATCAGAAAGGACATTATGATCAATTTCAAGTGGGTTCAAATCATTTCATGGCAATCAATGAAAACGATGGAATTTCAAAACTGATTCTAATTAACTTGAAGGGATTTGAAACTGAGGTGTATTCGACCAATTCTAAGATTCATGATTATGCTCGCAGACGTTTCAACGGAGGTTTTTTAGTTTCACAATCCAATATTAATGAAAACAATCGTTTAGAATCAGTCTTACTTTCAATTGATACTTCTGGAAATCAAGAGGTTATATATTCAGACAGCAATAGTTTTGGTGAGTCGCAATTTTTAGATATTATCGAAGAAAGTGAAACACACATTAGCTTTGTGAGGAACATTGAAAACAAACAAAGTTTAATTCATTTGTATTTCATTGATGGAAAGTGGATTGTAAAGGCCAACGACACGAAAGATCTATGCTACCATCAATCGAATGAGAATGATGATTTAATTACAGAATACTTTCAAAATGAAAAAGGAATAAGTATTAATCGGTACACTTTGAATGAGGCAATTTACTCCCAAGACACTTTAAAAAACAGAATTTATTCATTCGATACAGTGCAAATCACAAACAAATCTGAGACGAAACTAAATCAAATAGATAGTAGCAATGGTTATTTTTTGAGTGCATTCCCAATTACAAACAAACACAAAACATACAATTTAAGATTGTCAAATACAAATGCCAAACCTATTCAATCGAGATTTAGCAACATACTTTATTCTAGAACGGCGGGTTTTAGATTGAGCAATGATGAACTTACACTCAATTATAGATCAACACTTCCACTGAAGGAAACATACAATTCTATATTCACGATTTTCTTTCACAATGAAATGGTGAGTAACAACAATCATAATAAATTTAAGTTATTAGGATTTTCAAGCATTGATAGAAATAGAATTGGGCTACAATTTTCGCATCATTATTTGTTTGACAATTATAAAATCACAAGCGAACTTCAATATAGAATTAGACAATTTAACGGTTATCAAAACGAAATTTTAAGAAATTCGGGAACCGCATTAGACATTGGTATTACAAAAAAACACCCATTCATATCGTCGTTTGTGAATGCCAAATTCCAATTACAAAGTGATATACAAATGAACATGGATGAATTCTCGTCGAGAATAGAAAATTTAAATATTTATACTGGTGGATTGGAGTTTGGAATGAAAACCAATACCCAACATTTATTCAATCGCACTACAAAATTCAAATTCACTGCAACAGCAAGTATCCATTTAAATATGGCCAAGTATGGCGATTCATTAAAAAACCTGAATCAATTAAATTTTTCATTTCAATCTGAATACGGGTTGAATTTATTTCAATTCAAATCAAAAATAACTGCAGTTTATGCGTTAAACCACCGACAAACAATGAATTTCATTGGCGGGAGCAGTGGTTCTATTCAATCAAACCAGTTTAATTCTAAGTTAATGGAACAACTAAATCCCAAACAATCTTTATTTATCAATAAATTAGGCTCTGTGAGAGGTTTTTGTGCTGGAGATCGAATTGGCAGCAGTGGTTTCGTTTGTCAAAATGAGGTTCAAATAAGTCCTTTGAATTTGTTTCGATCACGTGTAATCGAATCCAACTTTTGGAAGAAATTAATTTTCTTAGGATTTGTAGATTTTGGAACTGCATTTAATGGAATAAATCCAAGCGACAAAACAAACCCATATAATACAATTGTTTACAATCAAAACACCTATTCTGTATCGGTTTCAGCCAATAGAAATCCATATTTATTTGGAATTGGCTATGGAGTTAATTTCATGGTACTTGGATACAATTTTAGGATTGAAAAAGCGTTTGGATATGAAGAAAATGAGTTAAAAAATCGCATGTATCATATTTGTATTGGAAAGAATTTTTAAAAAATAATCATCAATCGTAAATATTGACTTACTTTTGTGATTATTTTGCAACACAAACACAATTTTAATGGGTATTTTTAGTTTTCTCACACAAGAGTTGGCCATCGATTTAGGAACGGCGAATACATTGATCATTTACAAAGACAAAGTGGTTGTAGATGAGCCGTCAATCATTGCCATTGAACGAAACACTGGTAACGTAATTGCTATTGGTCGCGATGCAATGCAGATGTATGGAAAAGAAAACGAAGGTATTCGTACCATTCGCCCTTTGAAAGATGGAGTGATTGCAGATTTCCAAGCTGCGGAACATATGATTCGCGGAATGGTTAAAATGATGAATCAGCGTCAACAATGGATCAGCCCACAACTCAAAATGGTGATTTGTATTCCATCGGGTATCACTGAAGTTGAAAAACGCGCTGTAAAAGATAGTGCAGAACGAAGTGGTGCTAAAGAAGTTTACTTGATTCATGAGCCAATGGCAGCTGCCGTGGGTATTGGAATTGATGTCACACAGCCTTCTGGTAACATGATTATTGATATTGGAGGTGGAACCACTGAAATTGCAATTATTGCTTTAGGTGGTATTGTGTGCGACGAAAGTATCCGTGTTGCAGGAGATGAATTCAACTTAGACATTGTTGAATACATGCGCAGAGAACACAATTTATTGATTGGCGAAAGAACTGCCGAAAAAATCAAAATTAATATTGGAAGTGCTTTACAAGAATTAGAATCTCCACCTGAAGATTATGCAGTTTTTGGTAGGGATTTAATGACAGGTATTCCAAAATCAATTCATGTATCTTACAATGAAATTGCTCGTGCTTTAGATAAGAGCATCATGAAAATTGAAGAAGCAATTCATAGAGCATTAGAACAATCTCCACCAGAATTATCTGCCGATATTTTAACAAATGGCATTTGGTTAACTGGCGGTGGTGCATTGTTGCGTGGATTGGATAAAAGAATTTCTGCGAAAACCAAATTAAAAGTAAACATTGCTGAAGATCCTTTGCGTGCCGTAGTTCGTGGAACTGGTACTGCCCTTAAGAATATCGGCAAGTTTAAATTTTTAATGACGGCATAATCAAGTTTAGACTATGTTCATCATACTGCAGTGGCTTAAGCGAAATTCGTATCCCTTACTAGCGCTGCTTTTATTTGGTTTTTCAGTCAATCAAATCCTGAAATTCCAAATCTATCAACACAGTTATTATTACAATTCTAGTGTGTCTTTTTTTAGAACAATCGACACATGGCGCAGCAATATGGTTTCATACCTTAACCTCAAAGGTGAAAATGAAAACCTAAAAAATGAAAACTTGCGTTTGAGAAGTCAGTTATCATTGAATCGTACTTTAAATCAATCGTTCAAAGACACTACATATTTCGATTCTATTTCCAAGTCACTCAGTCACTATAAAATTGTATACACCTATTTGTCTGCAAAAGTGATCAAAAACTCTTACAACTCGAGAAATAACTATTTTATCATTGACCAAGGTTCAAAACAAGGCATTGAAGAAGGTATGGCCGTAATTTGTCCTCAAGGTATTGTTGGGGTCATTATCAACACCACCGAAAATTATGCCCGAGGGATGTCGGTTTTAAATAGCAAATTCGAAATCACTCCTTACCTACCTTCCATTGAATTGCGACAAGGTGTGATTGGATGGAGCGGCATGGATCATCGATATGCTGAGTTAAGAGAGGTTAATAGAACCGAACAAGTTAAAAAAGGAATGTCGGTTGTTACAAGTAACTACTCCTCTATTTTCCCTCCAAACATTCCAATTGGAACTGTTCATGAAGTTTCGGCGAAGAATAAATCGAACTTTCACCAAATTAGTTTGAAACTTTCAACAGATTTTAACCGTTTAAACACTGTTTATTGTGTTAAAAACAATTACCATATAGAAATTGATTCATTGTCGAACCCTATTTTAGATTTACCAAAATGATCGAGTTTTTAAGAATCTTTATCATCGCTATTGTTTTAGGATTTTTACAATCGTTTATCATTGCAGAAATCGACATGGGAGTTTGGTTACGACCAATGCCATATTTATTGCTATTTTTCATTACGCCTGTCAATTTTAACAGGTATGGTTTATTGGTTATAGCATTTATTTTTGGAATGTTCATTGATTTAACCTCAGGAACATTCGGAACCCATGCGGCGAGTTGTGTGGCCATGGTGTATGCAAAAAATTTCATCGATATGCGTTACGCTGATTTCGATTCACTCAAACTTCAAGGTGAAACATACGTTGGAACTGAAACCAAAGGATTGTTGTTCTACTTTTATTATACTGGAGCATTAATTTTCATTCATCACTTCACGTTCTTTATGCTTGATTACTTTGAAATTGTGAGCTTCTTTAGAATGATTTTTTCAACTGTTGTGAGCTCAGTTGGAACCTTTTTACTCATTTTATTGTTCAAATCAATTATTAAACGTTAAGTATGCAAGATTTATACAAAGACCGGTCAAAAGTCTTCGTTATATTATTTCTATTCATTTTATCGGCTTATATCTATAAAGTGGGTAGCTTGCAATTGATGGACGATCATTACGAGCAAAAAGCCATCAACAACGCCTTAAATAAAATTACACTTTATCCTGCCCGCAGTATTTTATACGACAGAAACGGAAAAGTCATTGCCAGCAACTCGGCAATGTATGACCTCTTGGTGTTTCCCAAAGAAGCAAAATCATTGGATCCTTCCTTTCTGTGTAAAGTTTTAAATATTGACACCGCAGATTATAGAAAAAGATTGAATGAGGCATTGCAAAAATCTAAAAAGCGACAAAAAAACAATTCATTCAATAAATCTGCCATATTTTATTCAGATTTATCGATTCAACAGTACACAGTAATTCGGGAGAATTTATTTCGTTTGAAGGGATTTTATATTGAGCCTAAAACAGATAGAAATTATTCTATAACTGGTGGTGCTCATGCCCTGGGTTATTTAGGTGAAGCGGCAGAGTCCCTCATTAAAGAAGACGCATACTACCAGCCGGGAGATTTGGTGGGAATTACGGGAATTGAAAAATATTACGAGCAAATTTTCCGAGGTGTTAAGGGTATTAAAACTGTTTGGCAAGACAGAACCTATGTTGAAAGAGGTGTTGTAAATAATGAAGCCTTTAATTTTCCTGCACAAGCAGGTCCCAATGTTACTTGTGGCATTGATGTTGAACTGCAAAAATATGCAGAGCAACTTTTATCGGGAAAAAGAGGCAGTATTGTAGCCATTGAACCTTCCTCTGGTGAAGTTTTAACGTTTGTAAATAAGCCTGATTACGACCCCAATGAACTCATTGGTCAAGATCGTGGTAAGGCATTCAGAAGAATGCTTATAGACCCTAAAAAACCTTTGTATAACCGCGCAGTCAAAGGCGTTTACCCTCCGGGAAGTACTGTAAAAACAGTTTTAGCACTGATAGGTTTGCAAGAAGGCGTTTTGGTTCCTGAAACCAAGCATAGCTGCGCTCACGGATACCATCTTGGAAGCATCACTGTTGGTTGTCACCCTCATGGAGGTCCACTTGACGTTGTTGGTTCTTTAAGAATTTCGTGTAACAGCTATTACTGTCAAGTGTTTAGAGATATTATCGACAATCCCAAATACAACAATGTAAAGGTTGGTTACGAGCAATTGGAAAAACATTGGAGAAGTTTTGGACTTGGTGCACCAACTGGCATTGATTTGTTAGGTGAATCGAGTGGAAATATTCCGTCTGTAAAACAATTGAATCGCCGACATGGAGATCGTTGGAAAAGTAGCATGATTATTTCGTTGGGAATTGGACAAGGTGAAATTCTATTGACACCGCTTCAATTGGCCAATGTAACATGTATTTTGGCGAATAGAGGCTATTATTATGCGCCCCATCTCATTAAACAAATTACAGGTTACTTAGACGCTACATGGATTAAAAAGTTTAAAACGCGTCATTATACAACCGTTGATCCAATTCATTTTGAAACGGTTATTGAGGGAATGTCGCAAGTAACTAAAGGTGGAGGTACTGCCGCTGGTACTGGGGTTGGCGACATTGAAATCTGCGCAAAAACGGGAACCGCTCAAAACCCACATGGTAAAGACCACTCACTTTATATTGCATTTGCACCGAGGGTAAATCCTAAAATAGCCATTGCGGTGATTATCGAAAATGGTGGATTTGGTGCTACCTGGGCTGCTCCAATAGCAAACTTATTAATAGAAAAGTATTTAAAACCTAACGAAGCTCCAGCAAATCCTGGAATGCGCGATAGAATGTTAAAAGCAATTTTAGAACAACAATGAGTGGTAAAAATTACAAATATAATTTAGGTAGTGGCGGCAATATTGATTTTATCGCTTTTTTACTATACTTATTGCTCGTATTGATTGGATTGATTAATATCTATTCGGTAACCTCAGATGTAAACCAAACAGGATTTGCGCTCAGTGCCATTGCAACCAAACAATTGATATGGATTGGTGGCGCGGTGCTCATTATTTTAACTGTGATCTTCGCAAACGTTGTGATTATCGATTATTTCTCCTACTACGCTTACATGATTGCAATCTTTTTAAACATTGCCGTCTTGTTTTTAGGGAGAAATGTGAATGGTGCAAAATCTTGGTTTGGATTTGGTGGCGTAGGCATTCAACCTTCCGAATTTGCCAAAGTGGCCACGGCCTTGGCTTTAGCTAAATTTTTAGGGACATATGGCGTTAAATTTAAAGGATGGAAAAACATTTCAATTTCTGTGGGTTTATTCCTGATTCCAATGCTCATTATTTTAGTGCAGAACGATACCGGAAGTGCCTTGGTTTTCACTTCTTTCTTTTTAGTGCTTTACCGTGAAGGTATGCCGGGATATTTATTGGTGTCAGCGGTTTGGCTTGGCATTTTAGCAGTGTTGGCCATTATTTTTGGCAGTTATCATATTTCATTAGGCTATTTATACGGTACAATCTTGGGCTTGTCGAGTATCATCATATACTTTACCAAAAAGAATCGTCAGATTGCATTGGCGGTGGCCTTGGTGGCTGTGGTGAGTGTGAGTTTTAGTGCCTCTGTGGGATTGGTTTACAATAGTGACAGTGTTTTAAAACCCTATCAAAAAGACCGTATAGAAATTGTACTTGGCATTAAAGAAGACAAACGTGGTATGGGTTATAACCTAGAACAGTCGAAGGTTGCAATTGGTGCCGGTAGATTGTTTGGACGCGGTTTTCAAAATGGAACTCAAACAAAAATGGGATTTGTTCCTGAGCAACATACCGACTTTATTTTCTGCACAATTGGTGAAGAATGGGGATTTTTAGGCATCATTGTGTTTTTTGCAATTTATATTGGATTGCTTGTGCGTTTGGTCATTTTGGCTGAGCGACAAACCGATACGTTTGGGCGAGTCTTAGGCTATTCTGTGGCTTGTATCCTGTTTTTTCACTGGTTTGTCAATATCGGAATGACCATTGGTATCATTCCTGTAATTGGTATTCCCCTTCCTTTCATTTCTTTTGGGGGAAGTAGTATGTGGGCATTTACCCTTCTCTTGTTCTTGTTTTTGCGCGTTGATCAAGTAAGAAAATAAAACCTCAATTCCTTTTCGTATTATTGTAAATCTATTTATGAAAATTAAATTTTTCCTGATTTCGGCTTGTGCAATTGGCTTCATGCATTGCGGCAATAAAGAAGGTGAATCTGAAGTCCTGTTTGAGAAAATTGAATCCTCTCAATCTGGGATCGATTTTGTAAACATCATTCCTGAAAACGACTCTTTAAACCAGTTTACCTACCATTATTTGTTCAATGGAAATGGTGTAGCTGTTGGTGATATCAACAACGATGGATTGGCCGACTTATACTTTTCGGGCAATTCCACTTCATCGAAATTGTATTTAAACAAAGGGGATTTCAAATTTGAAGACATTACCGATAAGGCCGGTGTTGGAACAAAAAATTGGATCAGCGGTGTTTCAATGGCCGACGTCAATTACGATGGGTTCTTGGATATTTATGCATGCGGTTCTGGTCCCTCAAAAGACATAAACAACAAAAGAAATTTATTATTTATCAATAATAAAAATGGCACATTTACGGAATCAGCCAAAAACTGGGGTGTAGATGATCCAGGAAATGCCACTTGTGCCTCGTTTTTTGATATGGATAACGATGGTGACCTCGATTTTTACCTTGGTAATCACGACGATAAGTACTTTTCGGACATCAATGTTCCGTTTTCGAGAAACCTCAACCTCAATGTACATTCTCAACAACACATGTTTCGAAACGATGGGGGTAAATTTACCGACATTTCTGAAGAAGCTGGTGTGAAAGCAATGGGCTATTGCTTAAGTGCTACGCCAAGTGATTTTAATAACGATGGCTTGACCGATTTATATGTTTGTAACGATTACCATATTCCTGATTACTACTACATTAACCAAGGAAATGGCAAGTTTATTGAAGCAAACTCCAAACAATTTAAACATACCAGTAACAACTCTATGGGTAGCGACGCTGCCGATATCAATAACGACGGATGGCTCGACTTAATTACCCTAGACATGCTTCCTGAATCGCCGAATAGATTCATGACATTGATGGGGCCTAAAGACTATGATTTTGTAACCGTTGCCGAAAGAAATGGTTATGGTAAGCAATACATGAAAAATGCCTTGCAGGTGGACATGGGTAATGGTTTTTTCTCGGAAATGTCTTACCTATATGGTATTGCAAGATCTGATTGGAGCTGGTCGCCATTGTTTTGCGATTACAACGACGATGGATTTGTAGATTTATTTGTTTCAAATGGTTATTACAGAGATGTTACCAATTTAGACTTTGTGACCTACCAAAACCGCAAAAAAGAGCAGGAAGGAAAAGAAGTATCGCACAAAGAGGTGTTGGACATGCTTCCGTTCGAAAAACTTCAGAATTACTTATATATCAATCACGGAGGGAAATCGTTCACCAACGAAGCCAACAATGTGGGATTAACTGATGCCACATTAAGCACAGGTTCGGCTTACGGTGATTTAGATGGTGATGGAGATATGGATTTGGTGCTTTGTAACCAAGGTGAACAACCTTTTATTTATAAAAACGTTAAAACCAGCGGTCACTTTGTGAATTTCAAGTTCAATTCTAAAACAAACCTCACTCCTATTGGCATTAAAGCAATTGTGGAAGATGATAGCTCTAAGAGATTGTTTGAAAACAACTTATCTAAAGGATATCAAAGTTCCTCTGAGGCCATCATACACGTTGGTTTAGGAGAAAAAACGGATGTTAAAAAAGTAACGTTCATTATGGGTAACGGCAAAAGTTTGAGCATTGACCATATTGATGTGGATAAAACCATGACCATCAACTTGGATGAATTTACGGGAAATACTGGCATTAAGACATTGAAATTGATGCATCAAAACAACAATCGTTTCTTTACCGACATTACAGAATCTGTGTTGAATTTCAAGCATTCTGAATCTGAAACGCCTGATTTTAAGCGCGAACCTCTGCTTCCACATCGTTACACCATGCAAGGTCCCGGAATGAGTTCTGGGGATGTGAATGGCGATGGATTAGACGATGTATTCATTGGCAATGCGGCACAAAGTGGCGGTTCAACCCTCTTTTTACAGGATAAAACTGGCAAATTAAGTCCCTCAAAATCACAACCTTGGAAGTCGATCCAAGCCGATGTGATGGGCAATTTGTTGTTCGATGCCGACAACGACGGTGATTTAGACTTATACATTTCGGTGGGTGGATCAGAATTTGGTTGGCCTTCCGCAAACTACAAGCATTCGATCTATTTTAACGATGGGAAAGGGAATTTTGCAGCCAACAACGGCGCGCTTCCAAATGTAATGTGCAGTGGAAGCTCGGTGGCGGCTGGAGATTACGATAACGATGGTGATTTAGATTTATTTGTTGGGGGACGTTTGCTTCCGGGCTACTATCCTATGATGGAAATCAGAAGTTACCTGTTGAAAAACAATGGTGGCAAGTTTGAGGATGCAACGGCTAAAGATGCTCCCGATTTGCAAATGCCGGGTATGATTTCTTCTGCAATTTTCACAGATTACAATGGTGATAAAACTTTGGATTTGGCCATTGTTGGAGAATATTTACCCATTGTTTTCATGAAAAACACTGGCGGAAAATTCAGCATTGCACTTGAAGAAACCGGCACAAAGGAATATTCGGGCTGGTTTAATAGCATTTTGCCAATTGATATAGAGAACGATGGCGACATGGATTATGTAGTTGGCAACAAGGGTCACAATAGTTTCTTAAATGCGCGCAGTGCATTTCCTGTTTCGATATACTGGGCAGACGTTGACAAAAACGGTCGCGACGATATTTTCATGAGCTACACTCAAGATGGCAAGGAATATCCTGTTACGTTGATGGATGAGATGGCCATGTCGTTCCCTGGTTTCTTAAGTAAGAAATTCACGAACTACGCCGATTTTGGTGGCAAAACGATGTCGGAGGTTTTCGGGGAAGACAATTTAAAGCAGCATAAATTGTTTGCGAATGATTTTTCGAGCATGTTGGTTGTAAACAATGGAGGGACATTCAGTGTGACACCGCTTCCACAGAATGCACAATCGGCCCCAATATATGGATTGGCAGCTTCTGACGTCAATGGCGACGGCTACGACGATATCATAGGCATTGGCAACAATTCGTACAACAGAGTGACTCATGGTCCTGACGATGCCTTAAATGGCTTTGTATTGATCAATCACGCGGGAGTATTGACATACACAGATGGTTTAGAGAATGGATTTTACGTTCCGAATGATGGCAGGTCGATTGTTTCGTTCAGAAATGGGCAGAATGAGATTGCGTATGTGGCATCGGTAAACAACAAGAACGCGAAGGTTTTTAAGGGAGGAAATAAAAATATAGGGGTAAAACCACCAAAGGGAGCGGTCTATGCGAGTGTTGAATTGATGAATGGACAAAACAAATCGGCCTACATTGGTTACGGTAGTGGTTATATTTCAGGGAGTTCCCCTGTTGTAGAGAGAACTAAATCGGTGAAAACCATTATTTTTTACAATAATCGCGGACAAATATTGAAATAATCATATTTATCGATTATATTTGCACAAAATTTAAAGTTATGGGTGTTACTAGACTTAAAAGAAAAGAAGCTAAAAACCGTGCGAGAAGCAGTAAAAGGGTTGACGATATTAAAAGATTAAAAGAGTATGTGAAGATTGCATCTCCATACAAAGAAGAATCTGGTATTATCCTTGAAGACCAAGTAAAAGCTTAATTAAAGGGATTTTTAATAGAAGAAAGGCTACCAAGAGGTAGCCTTTTTTTTGTGGGTGGGGTGAATCGATTCACTCAATATCCCTACCAAATTTTAAAATATGACAAAAATCAAGTTTTTTTCAATCCTAATTTTGTAGATTTGACCGAAATGAAAAAAATCACATACCTCCTATCCGTTTTGGTGGCGGTTTTTCAAAGCTGCTCTCAGCCTAAAGATAAAGTTGTGCTTAAAAACGATATTCTGAGCGATTGCAATCAAGCCATTCAAAATGCAATCGTAGTTGACCATATTTCTGCTCCGGTGGGCGCCCGAAGGTATTTCTATGCCTCTGTGGCCGCTTATGAATCGCTCGTGCCGTTCTACCCCAACCAAATGTCCCTCGCTGGACAACTCCATGATTTAAAACCACTTCCGAAAATTGATACTTCGAAGGGATATTGCCTCGACCTTGTGTCACTCGCTGCCCATACCTACGTGTCGAAAATTGTGGTGTACAAGGAAGATTCTATCAATAGCTTTAGAACCCGCATGCTCAACTGGTACAAAGACAAACTGCCATCGAGTACCTTTAAAAATAGCGTGGCCTGGGGCGATTCTGTGGGTGCGCACATTGCAAAATGGTCAAAGGGCGACTCGTTTTCATATTTTAGAGGGAGGGACTTTTACCTCGCGAAAACAGATTCAAAGTATTGGCAACCAACTCCTTCCGAATACAAACAAGCTGTAGAGCCAATGTGGGGACATGTGAGAACCGCGGCTGTTCCATTGAAGCCAAATCATGGTGCTGTTTATGGGATATCGTATGACGACAAAAAATCATCGTTTGGCATTAAAATCCCTCTGAAAATTTGTAATAACCCAGATAGTCTTGCAAAAAATCACAATCCTGCTGCAGCATGGATCTATTATCCAAGACCTGAACCTTATTCTAAATCGAAAAGTAGCCGTTTTTATTCATTGTGTAAGGAAGTCTATGACGTTGTGAACCGCAAAGATTCGAACGAGTTGCGCATTGCAAAATATTGGGATGACAATCCGAATTCCACAGTTCATTACGGACATGCCACAATTAGCGTTTTGAAGGTTTCTCCTGCAGGACATTGGTTGGGAATGTTTTCAATTGTAGCGAAACAAAAAAAATACAGTCTCATTCAATCTGCTGAAGGGATGGCATTGTTATCATCGGCAATTCACGATGCATTTGTAAGTTGTTGGAAAGTCAAATACGAATCAGAATATGTACGTCCCGTTTCATCTGTTAGGGAGCTCATAGATTCATCGTGGCTACCTCCAATTGAAACGCCTAGTTTCCCTGAATATCCAAGTGGCCACAGCGTGGTTTCAAGTTCTGCAGCTACTGTACTGACCCATATTTTTGGAGAGTATGAATTCACCGACAGCACAGAAAAGGAATTCGGTTTGGGCGTTCGCACTTTCAAGAATTTCAGAGCTGCCAGCAACGAAGCGTGTGTGAGTCGTTTATACGGAGGCATTCACTTCATTGATGCCATTGAAAACGGCAAAATTCTGGGCAACAAAGTTGGCGAAACCATCATTGAAAAGTTGGTTACTAGAAGAAAATAAATCGGGGCAGAAGAAAATAAGTCGGGGAATTCGAGATGCTACAAGTGCTATATATTGCTCTTTGTATAGATATTCTTTAGAAATAATGTATATTTGCATAAAACAATGCCATATTATGCACTTTTCAGAATCAATTAAAACAATCAAAGCCCGAAGGGAAGCACTAAGAGTAACTCAGGAAAAATTAGCAGAATTGTCGGGTGTGGGATTGCGAACACTCAAACAATTTGAGAGTGGGAAAGGCAATCCTACCCTCTTAACATTGCATAAACTGGCAGATGTATTGGGAATGGAAGTGTCCCTCAAAATCAAAAATATTGAAAATAGTCAATGAGAAAAGCCACGGTATTATTCAGAAATGAAGCAGCAGGTATTTTATCTCAAAATATCGATGGCACATTTTTGTTTCGTTACCATGATGAATGGTTGGCAAACAATAACAAACCGAGCATCAGCCTTACATTGCCTAAAGTAAAAAAAGAATTCCATTCGAAATATCTGTTTCCATTTTTTTTCAATATGCTCCCTGAAGGACCAAACAAACTTGTGGTTTGTCAATTAAATAGAATTGATAAAGATGATTATTTTGGATTGTTGATGCATTGCGCAAAAAACGACAGCATTGGCGCTGTAAGGATCATTAAACTTGATGAATAATGCATTTACCGATATTTAAATATTGTCCAGGCACATTGTCGGAAGGTTTTGATACATACAGCAGAACTGCATTGAAACGGGTATTTAATGGCAAAAAAGTCAATCATATTTTGCCTTATGATTCACCCATGTCAAACCCAGAAACCAACGCTCTTTTTGAAGAAAACAGGAAACGAATATCGATTTCTGGCGTTCAAGAAAAATTTTCTGTGGTTTTGGAAAAGAACAAATTAAGGTTAAACCATGAGAATGAAAATGGCACATACATATTAAAGCCAATTCCTGGTGCTGGAAAAAAGCTGGACCAAATGCCTGCAAATGAGCATTTAACGATGCAAATTGCCCGTCAGGTTTTTGATATAGAAACTGCTGAAAACGCATTGATTTTTTTCAAAGATGGCACACCTGCATACATCACTAAGCGATTTGATGTCAATGAGAATGGATCAAAGTTAGGACAAGATGATTTTGCGTCTTTAGCCCAAAGAACACCTCAAACACACGGTGAACATTACAAATATCTAGGGAATTACTTGGAGATATTTGAAATCATGCAAAAGTATTTAACCACCTACAAAATTGAAGCGCCAAAACTGTTGAAGATTCTAATTTTCAATTATCTATTTTCGAATGGAGACGCACATTTCAAAAACTTTTCAATCTTAGAAACATCATTTGGAGATTACCGTCTAAGTCCGGCATACGACCTATTGAACAGTAGAATCCACATTGATGATAAAGATTTTGCCTTGGATGATGGTTTATTACCAAGAAACCTCGCAAATGGAAAAATCGGAGTTCAATTTGCACTACTTGCAGAAAAAGCGAAAATCAATCAAAAAACTTTTCAAGAAATTTTATCTTTGATGGTTTCTCAATCTAGTTTGGTTGAACAATTGATTAAGGCCTCCTATCTTAACGATAACACAAAAAGGCAGTATTTACAATTGTACCAAACACGATTACTACAATTGATAAAGGCAGACACATAGGTCTGCCCCGACGGGGGAATTTAATGCTATTAAAAACGATACCCTAGCGTTAAACTAACGGCAATCATGCCAGAATATCCACCACCATTGTTAACGACTGGAGTGGTTAATGGAATGGCGTCTCTCAAGACTAATTGATAGTTCATGTATTTTACACCAAGTAATATTTCCATGCTTTGATAGACGTTGGTGCGTAAGTTCATTTGTCCGTTTTTTACAACTTCTGGGATATTCGGCATTGGGTCGTTATTGTATCCACCGGCGCAATACCCAAAACGGTATCTTCCCCCAGCAAAAAAATATTTACCATCAATATTAAAGCCCAATCCAACACTTCCTATTCCTATTTTACGAAAAACGCTTTCATGAATCACCAAGCCCGTGTCGTTATATTGAGTCATAGGAACACTGCTCATGACAAAGCTAAAATCACTCACAAGGCTTACAGGATTATGTTTTAAATCATAAATAAGTTCACCTGAAATCATTCCACCTCGAACACTCGGAAAAGTACCGGTAGCACTATTAAAATCATAATGATACCCATCTCCATATTGCATTGACGAAACAATTTGTAGAATTGTTACTCCACCCGACACGCCGAATTTGAATTTATTGGTAGAATCGTTATTTGCAGAAGGATTTAATTGAGTTTTCATTTGATTTTGAGCAAATAAATTTCCAATAAGAAATAAACTCAAAAAAATAGAATATTTTAATTTCAAATTTGTCATAATTATCGATTCATTTATCATTGATTACTGAAGACTAAACGAAACAATTATGATTATATTTTAAATGTTCTCTCGTAAATATTTAAATTTTTATTACAACCTATTTTGTTTTAGTATCCATTTTATAGAAAATAAAGGTTCCAACTTTGGGGCCATCATACTGCTCCATTGTGTTGAGAAACCCTCTTAAATCGTATTGGTTTAATTCAGGCATTTTTTTGTAAACGTATATGACCCCATCGCCTATGTAATTGGATTCTTCAAATCCTAAATATATGGGCATATTTGATAGTTTAACAATTTCTGATGCAGACTTTGCGTTGATTCTATGTTGTTTAAAAATTGCATTTTGGGAAGATAAATTCACACCAATTATATCAAATGGCGCCGAATTTAGATCCTTAAAACGAACTGCAATCAACAAGGTGCTGTCATTTAGAAAGAATGAATTGATGATACGATTATATTGATAAACCAAATTCATTAAGTTCTCGTAGTTAACAAAGTTTGGTTTATCGTCGTACTTGTTACTTAACCGTTCAAATGTACCATAAGATGGCTGATTTTCGCACAATGTAAAGGGTGCTTTAACAGAATCTACGTGTGAATTTGATAAATTCACAATGACTGTATTTCCGGTGTAAAAGTCTGTCACAGCGAGTTTATTGTTGAAGAATGAATAATTGGAAACATTATCGTCGGTAAAGAAAATTTCTATAAAGGGATTAAATTTAGAATAAAGCAATTTAATGGCATTGTTTTCAGCATTGAGGAGGTAAAATTTCTGACAACGACTATTTAAATTATATGAAACTAGATAAACGTTTTTATTGTCTATTTCGATTCTAATGAGCTTTTCTGTATCCTCAAATTCAACTTTATATTCAGAAAGTTTGGTGCATTGGTTAAGATTCTCTGTCCCTTTAAAATTAAAACATTGTATGGAATTGTTTGCTCGGTTTAACAAGTAAATCCTGTCATTTTTCTTAACAATACAGTGTTTCAGTCCATTCTTTAGATCGAAATCTTTTAAAACAGCAAAATGGTTTTGCGAGGTTGTTTCTGATTGTCTCTTGAGCATTACAGTATCTCCGGAAACATAGTCTAAATAAAAGACACCATTGCTGTCATTTCCAAGGACAATGGGATATTGTCCTTCATTCAAATGCCTATCATATAATGGAATGGCTTTAATAGCCTTCATTTGCGCTGACAAACTAGAGCAAAAAAACATGAAGTACGCCAAGACACTGAGGCTACTTATTTTTAGAAAAAGTGTACGTTTATTCATCATAGTTCACGGCTAGGAGTTTTGCCTAAGGTAAAACGAATCTATTTTAAATTTGTTGATTTTATCGCAAAAAACCAATGATACCTGTATTTGAAAAATTCTTTTATAAATAAACATAATATGATTGTGGGTGAACGTAATCCCAAAATAACCAAATCACATTCAATAATGATGCGTGATTTCATGAAACTTCAAAGTGAATCCAAGCTTACTCGACGATCGAAGAGCTCGGGCGGCGTCCAATAACTTTAAAAAGATAGGCGGCTGCTTGAATCCACTGATAACGTGGCGATTTTCTTCTGACTCGGAATGAAGCCAGAATATTGAGGTCGGGTATGCCACTTGCTCATCAACAAATAAATACTTCATCAGTTCTTTAGTCTTTATTTTTTTGCCGTTGAGTAAGTAACTACTATCGATTCCCGGATTCAAATAAACACATACAAAATACTTATTTAGGGTATCTATGACCCCACTATTGCTATAGGTATGTTTATCCATCAACTTACAAAAATAACACGATTCAGTACTTACATTGACCATGAGAATTTTGTTTTCTGAAATCGCTTTTGAATGTCCTTCATTAAATGAATACCACTTTATACTGTCTTTTTTATCTGGAGGGATGTTTTGATTGCGAAAAATTGGACGCTCTCTGAATGAAGAAAGAAACAGACCCAATGATAATAAAGTGAAGGTAAAACATTTGGATTTCATTTGGTCGAAATTAAAAAATAAAATTCCCATACTAGCATTTTCATAGTAGATTTAAATATTACATATGCAATATAACTTTAAATATTTACACAGCATCATTTAAATTAATCATTTATTTATATTATAATTGTTTTACAATTAGTTTTATTTTCAGGATTCTGTGATCAAGCAATGAAAAAACAATTTCAAATCAGTCTAATAAGCTTTAGTTTAGTGAGTTTGATTCTTATAGTCGCTCAAGGATGTTGCAAGGAAAAATGCAATGATCCAAACAACCCAAATTGTGAGAATTATGACCCATGTTATGGTAAAAGTCCGGTGATAGCATCAATGAAAATGGGATTTATGAATACATATATGCCTGTAAATGGAGATGAATATTTCATCAATGAAGATTCTATTTTCTGTGCACCGGTAGATGATAAAGGGCAACTATATTGGGCTCCGCATAGACAATATCTCGGATTTAAATGCATGACTCCAGGGGCGAAAACTACATGGAAATTAGGTTCAGAGACAATTACAGATTCGATATTTGGTCGTTTGTTTCCATCTAATAAAGGAATTATGGGTAAATATACTGTTAGCCTAATGGTTGAAAAACAGCCTAATTCAAGGTGTTTTCCATTAGATGATGGAAAAGACACCTTAGTAAAGACTTTTACTTTTGTGCCCAATACTGAACTACCAATAATGGGTGTTTATAAAGTGCTTTTTGAAGATGAAAAAGATAGTTCAATCGTTGAAATTAGACCGTGGGCTTTTCAAGAGGGTTCATTTACTGAAAAGAATTTTAAAATAGCAACAACACAAAGTAATGGTGAAATAGCATTGATAAACTTCAGAAATTTGAAAGATACATTTACAAACCTTGGGCTCGTTTGTACTTATACTGGACATAATATTCAATTTGGAGATATGGCGCTATATAATACACCATCTAAAGGAAATATAAAACTAAACCACAACATTCTGACAGGCGAATATTGGAGTAATCATACACTCAAAAATATTCCCTATAGAAAATTTAAATTTAAAGGGAGAAAAATCCAATGAAAAAGCTCACTACTATCCTACTCATGTTCAGTGCACTGAGTTTATTTGCTCAGTCGCCTGC
>JACCDW011766137.1_pt1 | contig 25024 bp, 18 predicted proteins | sample 7449781 | NCBI WGS metagenome assembly JACCDW01 (sample SAMN15323449, study PRJNA562643) | freshwater metagenome | isolation source: river surface water | place: USA:Blue River Watershed | collected 2017-08-18
ACTCATCTTTGGTGGCTGGCCATGGCGCATCGTCCAAATAGCTAACCAATTCAAGTGTCCAATACATAATTCTTACTTACCGCGAAAATAGATTTTTGATTCAGAAAAACAAGATGAAATTTGCAATAAAATTATGCATCCAGATTGGCAAGACGAAATCCATGTGTACTCTGAAAACATGAGTTCACCCGAAACGCCCTTTTTACAGGCAATCAACGAGTTCACTTGGAAAAAAATGATCAACCCTCGAATGCTGTCCGGACATTTACAAGGTCGGTTTTTATCTTCCCTGGTTGCCTTGAAACAACCCCAATGTATTTTAGAAATAGGTACTTTTACGGGCTATGCCACCGCATGTCTACTGGAACATCTGCCCCAAAATGCCAGTCTGCATACCATCGAAGCCGATGCAGAAACTGCCCACAAAACCCAAACATTTTGGCTATCACAACATCCTCAACATCGCATAAATTGGCATGTTGGCGAAGCACTTACCCTATTACCAAACTTGCAACTCCAGCCAGACTTTGTCTTTGTTGACGCCGATAAACACAATTACAAACAATACCTCGACCTATGCTTTCCCATGTTAAAACCGGGTGGCGTATTGCTATTCGACAATACCCTGTGGAGCAAGAGAGTTACCATTGAGGCAGACAGACTCACTGATCGCGATACCCAAAACATGCACGCGTTCAATCAATATGCAAAAAACACACCCAATGCATTGGTTACCCTGCTCCCCATTCGTGATGGCATAACGCTCATCACCAAATTGACCTAACCCCTCAAATCATCGAGCAAATCACTCAACAACGCAAAATCAATTTCCGCCCGATTCAAAATGGCTTCCTGACGCTCGGTTAACAACGGCTGAATTTGTGATAATAACAATAATCCCTGTTCCGTAATCACAATATTCATTTTCCTGCGATTATCAGCATCGATACTCCGACCAATCAACCCCATCGCCAACAAACGATCACACAACCTGGTGATATCAGGATTCTTGTCTAACATTACTTCCTTGATTTCTGAAGGATTCACAGAATCTGGGTGCTTTCCACGTAAAATGCGCAACACATTGTATTGCTGCGGCGTGATACCGAAAGGTTTATAAATATCGCGAAATTCCGACATCAACCAGTTTGCCGTATACATGATATTGAGCATCGCTTTGATCTGCGGTGTCTCAAATCGCTTTTGTTTTATGGCTTCTTCCAGTTTCAAGGCGGTGATTATTAGTATTCAACCGACAAATATGCTCAAATTTGACCAAATATTCCGCATGTAAATTATCGTTGTACCTTTGCAGTGTGAATCCATCGTTTGAAAATACCGCAAACTTCGCTGCTCTATTGGATCAGCATGATACCCTTTCAACATTTCGTGACCAGTTCATTTTCCCTAAGAGCGAGGCCGGTGAATCTCAAATATATTTGTGCGGAAACTCACTCGGACTTCAGCCAAAAAGTGCGCAACAAGCCCTGGTCAATGAATTAGAGGATTGGGCTAAGTGGGGTGTTGAAGGCCATTTCCACGGTCGCAAACCCTGGTTTCATTATCATAAATTTCTCACCGATTATACGGCAGAAATTGCCGGAGCAAAAGCCCATGAAGTGGTTGTGATGAATCACCTAACCGTGAATCTTCATCTACTGATGTTCAGTTTCTATCGCCCCACATTTACCACTACGGAAAACGGTGAACGCAAACCCCTACGATACAAAATCATCATGGAGGCTGGGGCCTTCCCATCCGATATGTACGCCGTACAAAGTCAGGTAGAAGGGTATGGTTTTCAATACGATGACGCAGTCATTGAATTATCGCCCAGAGAAGGTGAATTTACCCTAAGAACGGAAGATATTCTCAGCGCCATTCGCGAAGCAGGTGATCAATTGGCCCTGTCTTTCTTCTCTGGTGTTCAATATTACACCGGCCAACTTTTCAATATTCCAGCCATTACACAAGCCGCCCACGAAGTTGGCGCTTTGGCCGGTTTCGACCTTGCACACACTGCTGGAAATATCGATCTCAAATTGCATGATTGGGATGTGGATTTTGCCGCTTGGTGCTCATACAAATACCTCAATAGCGGACCGGGTAACGTTTCGGGCGTTTTCATTCATGAAAAACATGGATTGAATCCCGAAACCCGTAGGATGTCGGGCTGGTGGGGACACAAAGAAGATGTTCGTTTCCTCATGAAGCGCGGTTATATTCCAGAACCTGGGGCAGCCGGTTGGCAGATGAGCAATGCACCCGTGTTTGGCATGGCTGTTCACTTGGCCAGTTTACAGATCTTTCACGAAGCCAACATCAGCAAATTGCGTGAAAAAAGTAAGCAGTTAACCGGATTCCTTGAATTTGTACTCTTAGAAGCAAAAAAGGCAAATCCTGTACTTCAGTTTAGCATCATTACTCCGGCAAACCCCGAAGAGCGAGGCGCTCAGCTCAGTCTCCTAACCGATGATAAAGGAAAAGCCTTGTTCGATTTTCTCTTCCAACAAAACATCATCGCAGATTGGCGTGAACCCAATGTCATCCGCCTTGCACCAGCACCCTTGTACAACAGCTTCAGTGATGTCTACGCTGTTGGAGAAGCTTTCAAGAACTTCCCCGGATAAGATTAGCTGTGCAATCGTTTGTCCTTGAACGATTCCCAGTGCACGCTGTTATCAACGCATAGAACTTTACGGATTTTTGAACGCACATTGTGAATGTATTGGGGCGATACCCCCACAATCGCAGCGATGTCTTTGGATTTATATCCGTCTACACTCAATATGAAAATCCGCTTTTCTGTGAGATTCATCGCTTTTAATTGAGGATACTGTTCCAGAATATCCCCCTGCTCCTTCAACTTTGAATCAGCGATCTGCGGTCGCGAAGTCGTTTCAACCCTACCCAACGCCTCTAATTCTTTCCTCAAAATCTCGATGTCTGGCGAGTTGCTGGTGTTTAGCACTTTCAATTTCTTACTCAACTCCAAGCTCTTTTCCATCACCAACTCACTGAGTCCGATGATCCTCGCATTCAATTCCTTCTCCTTTTGCAAAAATTCCTTTTCCTCTACCTGAATATGCAACTGCATTTGCGCCCAATCCAATTCCTTCTTCTTTGCCGTTTGCCTTGCCCATAAAAACAGGACCAATAAAAACAATGTCAAGACCACTGATCCATAGGTTCCCGCCAAATAACCATTCATTTTTTTCTGTTGCAACATCTCCTTTTCAAAGGCGAACTGCTTAGTTTTCATGCTCTCAAAATCCTTTTTGGCGGTAAAATCGGCCCGTTTCACTGAATCATCCAACAAATGGTACTTGTCCTTGTAATCATTGGAAACCTGCAATACCTGATAGGCATCCAACATTTTCTTGGGTTGTTGGCTGTAAATCACTGAAAGCAATTTGTAATGGTTTGAAGATGCCATGGGATTTTCCTCAAATTGCTCCGCTGAACGATTCTTCCAAGCTTCCAAACTATCTGCCTCCAACAGGTTTTCTTTGCCATCCAGCGACATCAATAAAAAGGGCTCTAACCGCGTAACGGCGCCAAAATAATCTGCCGAAATCCAATCCAAATGCTCGCGAATTGTAGCAGGTATTGCCAATGGCTTCCGTTCCTTCAAGTATGCCAAGCGATTTGCCAAATGATGAATTCTCAAGCTACCCAACACCAAAGAATCTGGCAATTGATTCAATAAATCTTCCGATTCCTCGACCCTGCCCAAATGCAAATTCAACTCCACCCGGTTAATCAAGACCAACTGCCTAGAATAGCGATCCCGCGCGCTGGCCAATAAATCCTCGTTTTTCTTCCAAAATACCTCCGCCTCCTGATAATTTCCCTCTACAATCTTCACAGAAATGATGTTGCCAATCAATTCCGCAGGAACGCCCTTGCCCGATGGATACGTAGAATATACCTCCAAAAAATACTTGGATGCCGCCCCATACAATGATTCACTGAAACAGATAGATCCCAACTTGTTAAGAAAAAACCTTCGCTTAACAACATCCCTACGCCTAATTGCTTCCTCCAATCCTTTGTTTAGGTAGGTCTTTGACATCTTCAAATCCCCCCGGGTTAGGTGATACATCGCAATCAATTCGAAATAACTACAGCGATTGTTACCCATCGGCATAATCTTTTCAGATTCTTGAATGTAATGGATAACAGAATCTAACTCACCCCTAGACAACGAGACCAAACCATGACCAACATACATACTCGCCATGCCATATTCGGTGTTATCCCTACTCACACGATCATTCAGATACGTTAATAACTTCTCATAATTCTCTTTCTGACTCTCAAAGTACTGCGCAACCTTATCATACCCCACCGATTCATATTTTCCAGAAGGCAATTTATCTAACATCGCAATCACAGAATCTACCTCCACCGTACGTTCAATTTCATCGCGATAAAAATCCTCATCTGAATCCATTAACCAATATGATATCAATAAGATAACTACTGATACGATACCAATAACTATCCATTTGTATTGCTTGATAAGTGTTTTTAGAAATCCCATAAAATCTACTACAAAAGTAACATTGTTTTCAGCGTATTTTTACGATACAAATCCATAATTGTTAGAAATTATGAATCGATTCATCGAATATTTATAGATTAACAATTCTAATATTTATTACCCAAGGGCTCAGTTCCCAAAACATCTCTTTTTCAAACGCTTTTTCACGGAATTACTATTCAAAAATCAAACGGAAATCGCTGAGCGATAGGCTTGCTTACTGACAAGTCTGTTGAAACTATCCGACAAATTAGCAGATACATCCAATATTTCTGCCTAAACGGCGTATTTCATGGCAATTCACTCGCTAAAATTGTAGTTTTGAATATTATTTAATTCTTGGCTTAACCTTTGATTACACAACCACAACATGGAAAACAATCGACCCAATCCCGAAAATAAAAAGCCGGGAGGATTCCGCTTTAACCCTTATTGGATTTACGGTGCGCTCTTCTTGATTTTGATGGCGATGCTGTTCTTACCCAAAAACTCAGGTCAAAGCACAAACTGGAAAGAAACCCGTGAAATGATTCTTCAAGGTGACGTGAAGAAAATCGTGGTTGTCAACGACCGTTTTGTTGAGGTATATCTTACCCAAGAAGCTGTTCAACAAAAACGGTATAAAGGTGTAAGAAAACGTCAAGATTACCTCGGCGCTACAGAGCCCAATTTCAGCTTTGAAATCGAGAAAGGGTACCTTAACAACGAAATTCAAGATTTAAAATCTACCCTAAAAGAAAAGAACCTTGATCCCAATGGCCTGTTGATCCACTATGAAACCCAGAGCGACCTTTTCGGCGAACTGTTCCAGTGGATTTTCTTCATTGGAATCTTCCTGATTTTCTATAACATGATGTTCCGCCGAATGGGCGGAGGTGGCGGTGCCGGTGGAGGTGCAAGCATCTTTAACATCGGTCGTTCCAAAGCCCAACTTTTTGATAAAGACACCAAAGTCAACAAAACATTCAAAGATGTTGCAGGATTGCAGGAAGCCAAACTCGAAGTAATGGAAATCGTTGATTTCCTTCAGAATCCAAAAAAATATACAAACCTCGGTGGTAAAATTCCAAAAGGCGTTCTGTTGGTAGGCCCTCCAGGAACTGGAAAAACATTGCTCGCCAAAGCCGTTGCTGGTGAAGCAGGTGTTCCCTTCTTCTCCTTGTCCGGTTCTGACTTCGTGGAAATGTTCGTTGGTGTGGGTGCAAGTCGCGTAAGAGACCTATTCAAACAAGCGAAAGAAAAAGCCCCCTGTATTATCTTCATTGATGAAATTGATGCGATCGGACGTGCACGTGGAAAAAACCTCATGCAAGGTTCCAACGATGAGCGCGAAAACACATTGAATCAACTGCTTGCAGAAATGGATGGCTTTGGTACAGACAGCGGTGTAATCATCATGGCTGCAACCAACCGCCCAGACATCTTGGATAGTGCATTGATGCGACCAGGTCGCTTCGATAGACAGATCACGGTAGATCGCCCCGATCTTCAAGGTCGTGAAGAAATTTTCAAAGTACACCTCTTGCCACTGACAAAATTGTCAACCGATGTAGATGCGCACAAACTAGCCGCACAAACACCAGGATTCGCAGGTGCTGAAATAGCCAACGTTTGTAACGAAGCCGCACTGATTGCCGCCCGTCACAACAAAGAAGCCGTTGACATGCAAGATTTTCAAGATGCCATCGATCGCGTGATTGGCGGTTTGGAAAAGAAAAACAAAATCATCAGTCCCGAAGAAAAATCTATCGTAGCCTATCACGAAGCTGGTCATGCCATCGCCGGTTGGTATTTGCCCCATGCAGATCCTTTGCTGAAGGTGTCTATTGTCCCACGGGGTGTAGCCGCCTTGGGTTACGCGCAATACTTGCCAAAAGAACAATATTTGTATCGCACAGAGCAGCTCATGGACAGTATGTGCATGACATTGGGAGGCAGAATTGCAGAAGACATATTCTTTGGTAAAATTTCTACGGGTGCCCAAAATGATCTTGAGAGAATCACCAAACTGGCCTACAGCATGATTACCATATATGGTATGAACGAAAAAGTTGGCCATGTGAGTTTTCACGATCCTCAAGGTGAATATGGCTATCAAAGGCCTTATTCTGAAAAAACCGCAGAACTCATCGATGAGGAAGTTCGCGCATTGATTCAGAAAGCTTATGACATCACCAAATCGCTTCTCACAGAAAAGAAGGCTGAATTGGAAAAAGTGGCAAAAGCATTGCTGGAAAAAGAAATCCTGTTCAAAGCAGATCTTGAGGACTTAATCGGCCGCAGACCCCACGATCCCATCGAAGAGCCCGTCGTTGCCATTGAATCAGCAATAGAAACACCTGCTGCGGAGAATATCGAAGTGCAACAAGCAACAGTAGAAAGCGCACCTGAGGTTGCAGCCGAAACTGAAAATACAGAAACACCAGAAGCAACTACTGACGAAAAGTCAGAATAAGTTAATTGGATAACAACTGTTGGAGTTGAATGAGGTTGTAATACATCCCTTTCTTCTCTAACAGTTCGTTATGAGTACCCGATTCCACCAAACAACCTTTATCCATAACCACAATCAAATCGGCGTGTACAACGGTCGATAAGCGATGGGCGATAATAATACTTGTACGATGCTTCATCAATAGCTCTAGCGCTTGCTGAACGGCCTTCTCGCTCTTACTATCCAATGCAGAAGTAGCTTCGTCTAAAATCAATATTTCAGGATCTTTCAACAGTGCTCGGGCAATAGCCAAACGTTGTTTTTGTCCACCACTCAACTTTCCGCCCCTTTCCCCAATCTCCGTGTCGTAACCATGCTCCATCTCCGTGATGAATTCATGGGCATTGGCCGCTTTCGCTGCAGCAATTACTTCCTCTAGCGATAACTCCGGTCTACCCAATGCAATGTTGTTTCGCACAGATTCGTTGAATAAAATGCTCTCTTGGTTGACAATGCCTATCAACTTTCGCAAAGCCTCTTGCTCGAATTTCCGAATATCAACCCCATCAATACTAATACTACCTTCACTCACATCATAAAAACGCGCTACCAAATCAGTCAACGTCGTCTTTCCTGCGCCTGATGGGCCCACCAACGCAATCGTTTGTCCTTTCTTAATGTGTAAATCGAACCCATGAATAACTTGACTGCCATCCAAATAAGAAAATCCTACTTTGTTCAAAGTCAGAGATTCTGCAAACACAGGAACCACCGGAGAAATGGGATCTTCCACCGTAATTGGTGCTGATACCAACTCTTGAATACGCTCCAAGCTAGCCATACCTTTTTGCGCAGCGTACAAGGCATTTGAGAACGCTTTGAAAGGCGGAATTAATTGCGAAAAAATGGCGAAATACGTCAAGAAAAATTCTGGGTCAAGCTCATACCGAAACACCATACTACCTCCCAACCAAAGCAACAACGCACTCACTGCAATACCAATGGTTTCACTCACTGGAGAAGATAAATCATACCTGCGCTGAACCCCAATGTTATTCTTGGTATATGCCTCATCCTGCTCATTGTATTTTTTGGCAAAAAATGATGACGCATTGAAGGCCTTGATGATTCTAATTCCACCCAAGGTCTCCTCATAAGCGCTCATGACCTTACCCAATAAAGCCTGATTCCTGGCACTTCTTTTTCGTAATGAACGACCAATTAATCCAATAATTAACGCCGTTATTGGTAGGAAGAAAAGGATATATAAGGTCAATTTGGCCGATAACACAACCAAAGCCACCAAGAAAATTAAAATGTTCAATGGCTGAAAATAGAGGGCTTCCAACGAAACCATCAAAGCAAACTCAATTTCTTTGATGTCATTGCTCATACGCGACATCAAATCGCCTTTTCGTTCATTATTAAAATACGCAATAGGCAAATCCAAACACTTCTGATACACGCCCTGACGAATCTCTTGAATACTCCGATTTCGAATTAGCACCATAAAATTCATGGCCAAAAACCGGAAACCATTCTTCATTACAGTTACGCAAACCAAGGCTACGCATAAATACGCCAACGCCGTGAATGGCTCTCCTTTCGCCAACTCACCAAACCAAGATATAAACCCCTGGTATTGCTCATTGAACCATTGTCCTACCCCATAATTCTTGCTCGCCAATGATTGTGCACTACCACCATCTTTAGAAAATAAGAAACGTAGCACAGGCATGATCATCATCAAAGTGACCAATTGAAAAATCACATACAACAGGTTGAATAAAAAATTCAGAAAAATCAACCGTTTGTGGTTCCCTGCGTAACCCAAAAATTTTAATACTGCTTTCAAATCAAGGCGAAATTAACGAAATCAAAACAACCGAAATAAAAAAGGGGGCAATGCCCCCTTTTTTATTTATGAATGCAATTCTAATTATTGAACACTCAAGAAATCACTATACATCTCGCCAGAGGCTGTAATGATCTGCACGCGGTACATACCAGCTACAACATGCAAATCCAATGTCAATGCATTTGACTTCATCATGTCGGTTATTTTCTCCTCACGAACCAACTGACCACCCATGGTGTAAACCTTCACCGACTTCATACTCTCAACGCTTTCAATGTTGAAAGTACCAACACTGGGGTTTGGATACATCTTGATAGAACCGGCTGCAAATTTCTTCACCACACTCGCTTCGTTGTCTTTGATTTTCAAGGTCAACAAAGAGTCTTTGCCAATAAAGCATGGACCTTGAGCATTGCGAATGGCAAAAATCAACAATTTATCGCCATCAGGATCTCCATCATCAGTGATGTTGGCACGAATAAAGAAACTACTTACGTTCTTCACTACGTTGATCTTACGTGTTGCAAAATCATAATCAGTAGGAGAAACTGCAGTACCGCCAGCAACCACTACGTCAAAAGAGAAATTCTCATCCGCAGGAATTACAGAGAAGTCCATTCTGAATGAATCTGCTGGTTCAAAAATTGAATCTTTATTTTTAGCAAAATTCACCGTTGGCAAAGTAGACGCCTTGAAATCGTTGATAGAACGGGGCGACAATACATAACGCGTGATGTATGGTGAGCTGTTATCGAACTGTGCACCAATACCTGTTACATCGAAATAGCCCACAGGAGCAGTAGAACCATCTACATCGGTTTCCGCGTCGATATTCAACGTGTCAACACGACCCGAAGTATTCATCACACGCACATACTTAAATCCATTGGCAGCCAACGCAGAAGATGGCCACTCGGTAGGATCCACCATTTTAACGCGACGCATTTGAACCAATACAGACTCGGTAGTTTCATCAACACCACTTACCACTTTCGCCTTCTTCAACGGCTGACCAGTAGCAATTTTGATGATTGTATCCAATTTGTCCATCTGAACCGTTCCTTGGAACTGACTCACTGAACCTTGCAACATGATACTATCTCCCTCAGTTACTGTGTAACCGAAAGTCTTGGGATTGCTAAACACACCCATACCGCCTGTGCCATCCATAATGGTGAAGCCTAAGCCAGTAGCACGCATATTTACACCATGTACAGTACCATATACGCGGCAACGTACATTCAAACTGTCTGCTGTTTTATTGGCATTCGTTTGCTTGTTGATGGTTCCAATTTTATAAATTGGCAAGTCATCATTCAACAAGGTTACAATTAATGTATCCTTGCCTTTGGTGATTTTCGAATTCGACAAATTACCCAATCCAAAGTAGATCTTCTTGGTCAATTCAAAATTCTTATCATCGTAAAAAGGCACATTTACCACAATGGTATCTGGAGTGCCAGAAGTGATGTTGATGATTTTAGAAGTAGGATTAAATTTGAAATCAACCCCCTCTGTAGCAGTACTCAACGCAGTGTAGCAACGCAATGTAAAGTCCGCATCTGCATCTGAACGCGAAGCAACACGGATTTTCACCGCCAAATTGCCAATGTTTTCAGTGATGGTCAATTTACTATCAATGAATTCTACCGTCGCAGGACCGTCGTTGTCTGTCATAACCAACGTAATGATGGTATCTTTCAAGTAAGCATTTCCAGTTACTTGACGCAAAACCAACGTTACCGTATCGTTTTGGTCAATATTGAACTCGTCATTCACTTTCGCGTAGATCATGATTGAATCCGCTTTGGTACTTGATCCCAAATTGAAGGTTGAATCATTGCCTGATTTGCCCAATTGGAACTCAGAAGGAATGTAAGTACTGTCGCCCTTGCTCTTAACAAACAACATCATTTTAGATGCTGTTGATACAGGCTTATCCATTTTCAAGACAACACCAATTTTACCTGCATTCTCTTTTACAACCACCAATGTATTTGGAACGATAACATTGGCAATATCATTGTCTGCAACAGTTACAGTATGGGCTTTTTCAGTTCCAATCACACAATTGTTTGCCTGGTCAATACCCAATACAATCGTTTCTGGTCCTTCAGCCGCATTGTCATCGTTAATGGTAATCACAGTAGTATCAGAAATCGCCGCACCAGAACCTTTGAAAGTAATGGTTCTCTCAGAAAGGGTATAATCGTTTCCGGCACCTTTTACCGCTGTTCCGCCCGCAACATAAAATCTCACCGTTTGGTCTTTCTCATCGCTGAATTTACGTGTTACGTAAACATTGTAAGTACCCGCATCTTCTTTGGTTGAAGAGGTTCTCGTCCAAAATTCAACTTTGGTAGGCACCAATGCCGCGTCATCGTTATCCAAATAAATGTGACTTCCCGCACCACCCGCTGCATTCACAGTAGATTTTTTAGCAGGACCCCAAACACCATCACCATCGTTGTTCGCATAAACCAAAAAGCCATTGGCCAAATTCAAATTCTCGATGCGCTTTAATCCGCCCGACAAATTATTGGGAATAAACGCAGACCACATACCGGTTACACCAATAACCTTGTTTTTAACAGCAGTTGGCGTATAGGTTTTCCATCCTGAGCTAACGACAGAATTTTCAACCATACCAATCGACAAAGGACGAACACCGGCAGAGTTGGTTACATCATACAGCGCCACGAAGCTCTTACCTGCGGCTTGTGAACTACCCCAAACCAAGGTAGCATTCGATGATGCAGTACCATAATCCATGAAGGTGATTCCATCCGCGCAGTATCCGATTAACGTATCATTGCTCGTCAATCCCAAAGCCAAAAACAAAGGATAAATTGTTTTTCCAGCCGCAAAACGGGTATTAGAAGTATTGATTAAACCAAACCAACCCTCGTACTCTCCCATCATGTTGGTCTCGAATGTATCGTTCTTGCCCGCAGTACTCAAAGATTGACTTGAAATGTACTTGAACGTACCGTTGGTGTTATAGGTAATCATGTTACCCGCACCAGCCGTTGACAATGAACGTGTCTTTAAATCTGTGGTATCTGAACCCTTGGTAATGTACTTGTACTTCTCGTTGGGCTTCAATCCGTTAATTCTCACCCTGAAGATAATCGGGGTTCGGGTTGTATCCCCTGTAGATGATTTGGTAGCACCCGCATACTTTGGGACCAAAATAGGCCCGATTTGTGAGGATGTTACTTGCGCTTTCGCTTGACCAAGCATCACAACACCCAAAAGCAGTAATATTTTCTTCATTTCTGTTATTTTAAACAAATTTACACAATTTCACGACCAATCAAAACCACTCACACGGTGAACGCCAAACTGATCACAGAGGCCTTTTCTAATCCCCCTGCATACAATGACCGCAAACAGCGCTCTGCCGTTGCTCCCGTAGTAAATACATCGTCTACCAAAGCCACGTGTCCAACACCCGTCAGCAGGCCGTTCAATCCAAATACATGCTGGGTTTGATACCACCTTTCCAAGCGATTCTTCTTTGTCTGCGAAACCGTAGTGTTCTGCTTCACCAGCACCCTTTCAATCACAGGAATTCCCAAACTTTCCGATAGTCCCTGCGCAATCACCAACGCTGGATTATACCCCCGTTTCAACTCCTTCTTGGGATGCATCGGTACAGGAATCAACGCATCGCAGCGCGAATACATTGGGTCTAACAGCAACTCTTCTCCCATCAACTCGCCCATTCTTTTCGCCATTATCAGCCCTCCGTCATATTTTAAGGACTTCAACACATTGGAAGTCATTGTCCTAGACTGATAATTCAACAAATAATATCCCCCCATCACCGGCACCCGTCCCCACAGGGATTTCGCAACTGGGTTTTGGATCCCATACCCATGAACAGAAAACGGCAGCTTTGCATAACAAACCCAACACAATTCCATTTCAGAAGGCAACAACAAATCACCACAACACACACAAGACCGCGGAAAAGCAAAGTCTAACCAATCCGCAACGGCTTGTTTAAAGAACCTTGGACCCATTTTTTTGGCAACCATCCAACGAAAACACCCAATTATCGTTTCACACCCACCAAATTGGCAAAAAACGCAGAACTTTGTAAAATGGCAGGACCACACAACCAAGATCGCGACATACCCAAAGCCAAAATTTCGATACAAGCATTCAAAAACTCCATGCGCTTGTTCCGATATATGTCGGCCAAAAACCGTGGATGGTTTTTGTTAGGCACTTTGTTTTTGGCCATTTCTGCCGGCGCTTCCCTTATGTTTCCCAAATTACTTGGAGAACTCATGGATGGTGCCTTTGTCTATGGTAACAACGGAATTTCAAAAGCTCCCAACACCCAAGCCCTTGAAAAAGTAGCTGTCTATTTCGTCTACCTGTTCATCATCCAAGCCGTATTTAGTTTCGGTAGAATCGCTATTTATGTGCGGGTAACTGAGGACATGACCTACGGACTCCGCTCAGACCTTTTCAAAAGTGTGATTGCCCAAAGTATGACTTTTCATACCCAACACCGCGTAGGTGAATTACTCAGTCGTTTTTCTGCCGATATCGCTCAAATTCAAGATGCATTTACCACCAACTTGGCGATGTTTCTCAGGCAAATTTTGGTCCTCATCGGTGGGGTAGTTGTCCTGTTCATTACCTCCACCAAATTAGCGATTTTAATGCTCGCCACCCTTCCCGCAATCATCATTGTTGCACTGGTTTTTGGCCGATTCCTGAGAAAAAAATCCAAAGAACTACAAGATACCACCGCTGCCAATAACGTGATCGTTGAAGAATCCCTCTCTGGCATTGTATCCGTAAAATCATTTACCAACGAAGCCTTCGAAAGCGCGCGATACGAAGAAAGTGCCTGGCAACTGAAAAAAGACTCCATTCTCCGCGGTTACTGGCGCGGCGCCTTTAGCTCCTTCATCATCATTTGTATGTTCGGGGCGATTGTTTGGCTCATCTATCAAGGTTTGGGCCTCGTTCAAGCCGGCGAAATGGGCGTTGGTGAACTCTTCAACTTTATGATGCTCACCGCATTCGTGGGTAGCAGTATCGGCGGCATGGCCGAACAGTTTGTACAAATTCAAAAAACACTGGGATCCATTGAACGCGTGCTAGAACTCATCGATACGCCCACCGAAATCACCCACATACCCAACCAGTCTAAACCACTGCCCAATTGGACAGGCGCCATCGCACTCAACAACCTTTCATTTTCATACCCCTCCCGGCCCGATTTCCCTGTTTTCAAAAACCTCAACCTCACCATTAAGCCAGGGGAAGTACTGGCATTGGTAGGACCTTCCGGCTCAGGAAAATCAACATTGGCAAGTCTTTTATACCAATTCTACCAACCCACCGCCGGTCAAATCACCCTGTCTGATCAAGACATCCAATCATTCGACATGGCCACTTACCGACGAGGGTTTGCCCTTGTGCCACAGGAAGTACTTCTGTTTGGCGGTAGTATTTACGACAACATTCGATACGGAAAACCCGATGCTAGCAGTGCCGAAATTGAAGCCGCTGCAAAAAGTGCCAATGCCGCCGAATTCATAGAAGGATTCCCCGAAAAATATCAAACCAAAGTAGGCGATAGGGGTATGCGACTGTCGGGCGGACAAAAACAACGCATCGCCATTGCCCGCGCCATGCTGCGCAATCCAAAAATATTGATTCTCGACGAAGCCACCAGCGCCCTCGATTCAGATAGCGAATTGGAAGTGCAAAAAGCCCTGCAAAACTTGATGCATAATAGAACCTCTATCGTCATCGCCCACCGTTTGAGCACCATCAGACATGCCCATGTTATCGCCCTAATCAAACAAGGCGAAATTGTAGAACAAGGAAATCATGAAACTTTGATGCAACTGGAGGGCGGACAATATCGCAGAATGGTTGAACAGCAAATTGAGCCCAGCGATTACTTTCAACAACCCCTCGGTTAATCCATGAACTTTCGCCCCACCACATCCACGCACCACATCGCAACACTGTTTCAATTATCATTGAAACCCTGGGTGATTGGATTCCTGTTGTGGTTTGGTAGTTCAACGTTGATTGCACAACCCCTTCCCGCAGACAACAACGACCCCAACTATGCATTGGCTCATTTGCTCTTCGAAAAAAATGAATTTGCCAAAGCCACCTTGCTTTTTGAAGACCTTGTTGATGTCTACCCGAGCGATGAAAATACCCAACAACGCTATCTCCAATGTTTGGTGAAACTTGGCGAACAAGACAAAGCGATCAAATGGATCAAAAAGAAAATTAAAAAATCACCCCAGCCCCTTCCTTGGGTCATTGATGAATGTTGGGTCAATACCACCTATCCCGATGGTCCGGAAAAAGCCAAACACAATGACCGTGCTGGCGAACTCCTCAATCTCATCATCGACCAACTCAAACCCAACGCCTGGGCACAAATGGGCAATATGCATTTATTTGCTGCTAACCGATTTGAATATCATGGGCTAAAAGATCAAGCCATCGCTGTACTGGTAGCGGCCGAAGAAGTGTTGGGCGATGTACCCGAAATCTCCAACGAACTCGCCTTGCTATACATGGAAACCGGCAACCGCGAAAAAGGCCTAGAGAAATATACCAATATGATGCTGGCCGGATTGCCCTTTGAAACCGTGAAACCCGTTTTTGAAAGCCATGTAACTGATAGCCTAGATTACGTCATCATGCAGCGATTGTTGCTGAAAAAAATCCAAGAATACCCTGAAATTACCGCCCTTTCTGAAGGACTTAAATGGACATTTCTCAAGCAGGAAAATTGGAGCAGTGCCTTTCTCTACACGCGATCGCTCGATAAACGACTCAAAGAAAATGGAACGCGTGTTTTTGAATTGGGACAATTATGCCAGTCTAACAAACAATTCAACATTGCCATTCAGTGTTTCGAATATTGCATCAACCTAAAAGAAAGTTGTTTTGACCTGCCCGCCTGTCAGTCAGCCCTGATCGATGTAACCTACGAAAAAACCATCCTCGCGAATCCCGATGTGAACACAATTATCGCATTGAGAAACCGCATGCGCGAATTTGAATTGGCTTATGGACCTCAGGAAGCCACTCTCAACAATGCCTTGAAATTGTCACAACTGTTGGTGCGATTCGATAGTCTTTTTCGCACCTCCTCCCCAGAAAATAGTGGCTATACCGAAGCGGAAAAACTCCTCAGAAATTACCTCAATGAGGGCAGTTATTTGAAAAAAAACTCCTTGGCTAAAGTGAAGATAGCACTCGGCGATGTGTTGGTTGCTGCCGGTGATGTGTGGACATCCGAGCTACTCTATGCACAAGTTGAAAAGGATTTCAAAGAAGAAGAAATGGGCCAATTTGCCAAGTTCAAACGTGCCGAACTGAGTTTTTATCGCGGCGACTTCGATTGGGCCAGCATGCAATTAGACGTGCTCAAAAGCGCCACAACACAACTCATTAGTAACGATGCCATGGAGTTGGCCTTGGTGATCATCGACAACCTAGGAATTGATAGTAATTATCAAGCATTGAAATGGTATGGACAAGCGCTTTTGTATGAAAAACAACATCAGTACCCAAAATCATGGGCGTATCTTGACAGTATCGTAACCAATTACCCAGGTCATGCACTTTCCGATGAAGTGCTATTTGTGAAAGCACGCATTCGAAAAGACCAAGGACAATACGCGAAAGCTGCAGCCCTGTATGAAACCTTATCGCTCGCCTTTCATTTCGATATACTGGCCGATAATGCACTATATCAATTGGGAATGCTGTATGCCTATCAACTCAACGATCAAGAAAAAGCCAAATTGGCCTTTGAAACACTCATTGAAAAATATGGAAGTTCGGTGTATTTGGTGGATGCAAGAAGAGAGTTTCGAAAAATTCGTGGCTATTGAGTTAATTGCAACATGAATTTCCCCTGCCCAACATCAAAGTCTATTCCTCTGGCAATATTGGGTCTTTTCGCCTTCTTTGTTGCACCTACGGTCACCGCCCAGATCAACAACGATATTTTTAGCCTTACTCCAAAGCGCTACTATTCTTTTGGCAAAAAGAAACCTCAGTACCTTGAAGGCATGGATCAAGGACTAGACTCTGCCAATGCCAAACAATTCGATAGCGCGGTGAATGATTATTTCATCGCAAAGGACGAAGAGGAATTTGAAGAATCAGCACGAGGCATGTCACCGCTTCGTATGAAACCACATTGGGGCTTTCTTCATTACAACAAAGACAACGAATATCTTCAGCGAATCAATCCAGGCGAAACCTTTTTTGGCAATCAATTGTGGGGATTTAATACATTTACCTTGGGGAAATCTGATGATCAAACTGAAACCATTCAACTCTCCTTGGGCGGTCTGGTTAAGTATGATTTTGGGGGATATGAATCCAAACTCAGATTCAGTCCCATCATGCAAATCAAACTGCAAACCAAAAAAGGCACCCTAATCGCTGGGAATTTGATTTCCCAAACCCAACACAACCTGCCAGAGCCCATGATCAACTACGACCTGGCCTTCAAACGCCCCGTAGAATATGGCACGCAGGTTTTCAAGAAAACAAAACATTGGGATACTGAAGCTTGGCTAGATTGGCGACAATTGATTGATACGCATACGTTCCGACAAGAAATCATCTCTTTTGGAACGCGTTTAGAATACCAACTTTTCGAGTCGCACCAACACGCCCTTAATGCCAAAATGCAGGGGTATTTGATGTTGCTACATCGAGGTGGCGAAGGATTCCGATACTTTTTGCCATTGATGAATCGCGGGACATATTCTGCAGGATTCACTTTGTTTTCTGATCGCAGAGAAGTCAAATATTGCAACATCCCCAAGTTTACACTGAATGCTTGGGCCTTTTATCAAAAGGATTTTTCACCGCAATTATCGCAACCGATGCGAGAAGGAACAGCCTTCATGGTCAACGTGGGCATACGTTTAAATCGAAGCCAACAATTAATATTCACAGGTTACCAAGCCAACAAATTCACTACCCCCTTGGGCGCCCAATTCTATCAGTGCGTCAACGAAAGCAATCCCATCTATTTCAGGGATACAAGAAACATCGTCGCTGCAAGATTCATCCAGCGATATCACCTCGTTTCTCAGCGATTCCAGTTGGAGAGCAGGCTAGAACCAATCTTTGATTTGGATGAGAAATTCTTGTTGTATTCGCTGGGTTTGTACTTAAAATACGCAATCTGATTCCGCTGCCTTAATCAGCGTGACCAAATCACAGGGTGTAAGCAAACCCCCATTCCATGTAGTCCGCTGACGACAAATGGGCTTTTAACCGAGCGATTGCTTGCAACCGCGGATTTATGTGGTAACTCAATCCAACGCCTTCGTAATAGGCCCGTTTGATGTCTTTCGGACGGTATAAGTAGAATCCCGCATCAGCCAAAATCCCCCATCGACCAAACTGCCACCGATGTCCGATAGTCAATGCTACCTCGGTATAATCCTTGAATCCCACTTCATCTGAATTCGCGCCAAATTTTGTATACGTGTATGACTTATCAAAAAAGACATTCACCCCATAACGCCAGCGATGGTTCCGATTTCCTGTGGAGTGTTCAGCCACATAATCCACCAAAACATTGGTGAACGTCGCCCGCTGATCCAACTCAATTTGCCTGCGACCCATTCTGAAACCTATGCTATGCAACCAAAGTTTAGGGTCAAATCCCATACAACTCTCATATGTAGAAGGATGTTTCCAACCACGGTTCGGACATTCTCGCAAATCCCTCCCCGTTGTTGGATAAACCCCAATGCGTTGTTGGTCATTGTATGAATGGAAATAACTGTGCACCAAGGATTTTTTCAACCCAATGGCAGCATAAGGGATATTAATACCAAAGTTCGGCTGACTCCAGTTGGCATTGCTAAAATGCATCATGCCCAACTCCAAATTGACTTTCCAAAGATGCTCGATGGTATTGTTTCTTAAAGTTTTTCTGGTTGGCCAAGCCACCAATTCCCAATGATGCCCTAGTTGCATGGTTCCATTCATGCGACTGCCAATAGCTACGTTCCGAGGGTTGCTCAACGCATCAAATTTCTGGGTTAAATAACCCAACCCCATGCTAAACAAAAAGTATCCGTTTTTACCCGATTGAGCCATCAACATCGCACCAGAACCTATGCCATAACCCGCCACATCACTGCCGAGGTCCATCAAATTCAGAGTAAATCCATAGGTGAGTTTATCCCGAAATGCACCCTGTCCTTCAGGGGCTTTCATCGCCGCTCGATATCGAAAACTCAAGCCATTAACATGTTTGTACATGGCCATCATATCATAATGATGCGGAGCCAAAAATCCCCTAAATGGCTGTACAGACCACTCCTGACTTTGATTTACAATGGGTGGATAAGCCAATTCGGCTCGTTCTATCGTGGTGTCCTGTGAATGATTCCCCAGAGAATCGAACGACGAAATATTCGCGGTTGCCGCTTGGTTTAGCAGCATGAATGCCATCAAACCGAGCGACTTACCAACCATTAATTACTTGTTTTATCGGTGGCCAGCACCATTTTAATACCCAAATTCGCGCCCACTTGCATTACATCCACCATGTCCTGCACTTTCAGATCTTTGTCCAAACGCAATACTACGTTCAACAAACTCTTGCCCTCATCCGATACCCCAGCTTTTTCCTTCTCTTCAGCCAAAATATCGTCCAAATCATCAAAAGCCACGCGGTCTTGTTCTATGTAAATACCCAATTCTTCTGCGTCACCAGACCCTTTATTCTCAATTTTTACCGTCAATGGTAAAGTTTTGGTTTCCATTTGGGTGGTGGTAGAAGCTTTTGGCAACATGATATTGATGACATTCGGGTTGGCCAATGTACTAGCAATCAAAAAGAACAGCATCAAAAAGAACATGATGTCATTCATTGACGAAGCTTCCACTTCGGCTTCTTCCCGTCTGCGTCTGCCTACTCTCATGATTTTGGTGATTAGTGGTTTGACTTGTTAAGCACTTCCAAGAAGCTCAAGCTCTGTTCTTGAAGGCGCTCTGCAAAACGATCCACCTTACGAACGAACAATTGGTAACCAATGAAAGAAATGATACCAACCAATAGACCCGCAAAACTGGTTACCATTTTGATATACAAACCTTCAGAGATACCCCCAATTTCAAGACCGTTCTTCTGGGCAATCGTATAGAAGATGTTGATTACACCCCAAATCGTTCCCACAAACCCCAACATCGGTGCGATACGCGCAATCAAACTCAAGTAACCCAAATTGCCTTCCATGGCGCTCAATTCTACGTTAGCACGTGTTTCCATGGCACTTTCAATTTCGCGCATGTTACTGCCCAAAAAGTTCAAACCCGTTGCCATAACCTGACCTTGCGCAGTATTGGTACGTTGGCAATAAGCCAAAGCAGCATCCGGACGGTTTTCTTTGAGATTATCCTTGATTACACTAACCAAGTTGTAATCAATTTTCGTGCGTTGATTGATGTAGATGAATCGTTCTACAATGAAGTAAATGGCGATCAACATGCACAACGCCAAGAAGATCATAACTACACCTCCCTTGGTCATAATTTCCAAAACAGGGGCCGATACGTGTTCTGTGGCCTTGGCAGCTGCGCCAGCCACGGCTGAATCTTGCGGCACTGCCGCTTGAAGCAAAGTGAATGCTAGTGATAACATAGATTGCGAATTAAAGCGTTAAATCATCAGTATAACGCCGATTCTGCCCAAAAATTATCCCCAAACGCGTAGGAACTATTTCAAGTTGGTTGCACCACCACTCAAAACAAATTTGGTCACGTCGCCGCTTTCTTTTTCAATCCTGCGAACCCGACTTTTTTCGACCACAGTAGTTTCGCCCGATAACGTATAACTGTAGGGCAAATACACCGCACAGCAATTGGGTAATCCAACAGCCGTCATGTCTTCTTGCGTAAGAAATCCAATTTTGTAGACACCCTCAGAAATTTCGACTACCACCGGTTTGGTAAACTTCTTTTTTTCACCCACAAACGCCTCCGTCATGTCCTTGGTTGTCCCGAATATAAAATTCAACCCCGGCGCCTTTTCAATGATCCCCTCAAAAAATCCCATAATCTGCTGGGCGATAACCCCTTTGGTGAAAAAACCAATGACCGCGATGGCAAGCAGCCCTGAAGTACCATACAAAAAGATGGCTCCAACCGATAATTGATCCAAGTATAAATATCGGCCAATGCCTTTTAATAGCCATCCCAAAATGCCTACGGTTATAGCAACGGGCAATACAACCAACAACCCGCGAAGAAAGTAACTGATAAACAATTGACCAGGCGTACGTAAACGCGATTTAATCAACGGGTCATACAAGGGAAACGGTGCTTTTGACATATCAATTGACTAAGAATGACTAATTTTCATCAAATCCAAACCAATGTCTGTTCGGTTGAATTTTCCTTCAAAATGAATGTTCGAAGCCAAAGTGGTTGAACGCTCCAACGCCAAAGGAATATCCTCACCCAATGAAGTAACAGCTATTACGCGACCGCCATTAGTTACAACCCGATCGCCATCCTGTTTTGTACCCGCATGGAACAACCATTGATCATGCCCTAAGGTTGTTGGGAATGTGATCTCCTTACCCTTTTCAATATCGCCAGGATATCCCCCAGAAACCAAAAATATTGTTGCCGCTGTTTTACTGTCTAACTGTACATCGCAATCCATCAACTGTCCCGTTGCAATTGCCTGCAGCATGTCTAACATCGGTGTTTGTAATCGAGGGAAAATGGCTTCTGTCTCTGGATCGCCCATGCGAACATTGTATTCAATGACAAATGGTTCACCATTCACATTCATCAAACCCACAAACAAGAATCCTTTGTAGGGATGTCCCTCAGAAACCAAACCCTCATAAGTCGGTTTCATGATTCGATCCACCACCTTTTGCATAAACACCTCATCGGCAAAGGGAACAGGAGAAATAGCGCCCATACCACCGGTATTCGGACCTTCGTCGTTGTCAAATATGCGTTTATAATCCTTGGCAGACGCCAATAACTTCCAGTCTTTACCATCGCTTATGCCGAAAACGCTCAACTCTATCCCCTTCAAAAACTCCTCGATGACAACAACCTCGCCGGCTTTTCCAAAGCGACTGCCATCGGTCATTGACTGTAAAGTAGCCATCGCCTCGTCAAAAGATGGTGTAATGATTACCCCTTTCCCCGCAGCCAAACCATCTGCCTTCAAGACATATGGAGGTTCTAAAGTGCGAAGGAAATCGGCAGCTTCATCCAATTGTGATAATTGAAACGATTGGTATCTCGCTGTTGGGATTTGATGTCGGCCCATGAACGCCTTGGAAAAATCTTTAGACCCCTCTAATTGCGCACACCACTGACTCGGACCTGCAACATGAATGACCAATCCGTCTTTCTCTGCAGATTGTTCGATGTAATCAGTAATACCCGCAACCAATGGATCTTCATTACCCGGTACCACCAAAGAAATGTCATTCGATTTACAAAAATCATACACCGCCACAACATCCGTGGGATTGAGGTTTACATTGGTGCCAAAACTTGCAGTTCCTGCGTTTCCCGGAGCAATATAAAGTTGACCGAGTCGATTGCTTTCAGCCATTTTCATGGCAAAAGCGTGCTCACGACCACCCGATCCTAATAGCAATACATTCACAAAACAAAGATACCCAATTCCCTCAAACCCAACACCCCATCAAATAAGCAATGAAAGGGGATTTACCCACAATTATCTCAGTCGCAAAGCCGCCGCAATGGCCACCATCGCTGTCTCTGTTCTCAAGATATGCTTCCCCAAATCCAAGGGCTTCCATCCCAAGTTGATCGCTTCTGTCATTTCGGCGACGGAGAAATCACCTTCCGGACCAATCATCACCGTTGCCGGCAAATCAACTGCGGATACACCAACCTTTTCCAATTCACCGCAATATCCCATGTAACGCGTTTCATCTTGTCCGAGCTTCAAAACCTCATTCCAACCGCACTGAATGATCTCGGGCATCCAAGCGCCATGACTTTGCTTCATCGCAGATACAGCCACTTTTTGCATGCGAGCCAAATTCACTTTCCCTCTTTCCCCATTCTGTGATTGAAAAAAAACGATGGTGTTCACACCCAATTCGGTACACTTTTCTACCGCCCACTCCATCCGATCCCCCGACTTTAAAATCGACACGCAAATGGTTAAATCGGTTGGTTTTTCCACCGCAACGCGGCTGTTAATACGGGCCTCAAATCCCTGCTTGTTGCCCTTGAGGATCGCCCCCTCATAACAGGTTCCAGCACCATCGGTGAATGATATTTCATCGCCAACGCTGTAGCGCAAAACTTGTATTACATGCTTTGATTCCGTTTCATCGAAATAGGCGATATCACCCTCAATTTTATTACAGTAAAAGGTGAAGTGTCCTGGCATAATAAATTACTAAATAATCATTTAGATTACAACTTATTCCAAGTTGTTCCCTCTTTTCCGTCTTTGATTTCAAACCCTTTGGCTGTCAAAGCATCACGAATTTGATCACTCAATCCCCAATTCTTCTCTGCCTTCGCCTGACCGCGTAAAGCCAAAATGATGTCCATCGCATCAGCCAAACCATCGCCCTGACCCGCATCTTCAGTGATCAATCCCAAGACACCCTCGCAGTAATCCAAGACCAAAGACTTCATTGTAGACTTGGTAGATTCAGTAATGAGTTCTTTGCCGTCGTTGACCAAATTGATTCTTCTCGACAATTCAAACAGTGATGCAATTACTTGAGGCGTATTCAAATCATCATTCAAACTGGCAATCACTGAAGACAAAATATCATCCGCTTCCAACGTAGCGCCTTCGGCAACTACAGGAAGTTTATCGATCAGTTTAAATGCTGTTTGCATTCTCTGCCAACCCTTTTGTGCAGCCAACAATGCATCGTTACTGAAATCCAACGTGCCGCGGTAGTGGGCTTGTAATACGAAAAAACGCAAAGTCATAGGACCAAACGCTTGCTCCAATAATGGATGATCGCCTTTGAACAGCTGCTCCACCATAATGCCATTGCCCAAACTTTTGGCCATTTTCTGACCGTTGATGGTAATCATGTTATGGTGTATCCAATACTTCGCTGGCGCATGGTTATGTGCAGCGGTGCTTTGGGCAATTTCACATTCATGATGGGGAAACAACAAATCCATTCCGCCGCCATGGATGTCAAAATGGTCACCCAAATATCTAGCGCTCATCGCACTGCACTCAATATGCCATCCGGGGAATCCTTTGCCCCAAGGACTGCTCCACTGCATAATATGCTCAGCAGATGCACGCTTCCATAAAGCAAAATCATTGGCGCTGCGCTTCTCATCCTGTCCTTCCAAGGAACGACTCTGATTGCCCGCACCCGCCTGTAAATCTTCTAAAACCCTACCGCTCAACGCACCGTAATTTTGTTGCGCACTATAAGCCATTACATCAAAATATACGGATCCATTTACCTCATAGGCCAAGCCTTTGTCGATAATGGTTTGAATCATTTCTATCTGTTCGATGATGTGTCCGGTTGCCCTTGGCTCAATACTCGGCTTCAGTACATTGATCTTGTCCATCACCCAATTGTAAGCATCCGTATAGGCTTGCGCCACTTCCATGGGCTCCAATTGCTCCACCTTGGCCTGTTTTGCCAACTTGTCTTCTCCTTCGTCCGCGTCTCCAACCAAATGACCTACATCGGTAATATTGCGCACATAACGCACTTTGTACCCTTGCAATAGCAAGTATCTCCGCAGGACATCAAACACGATTGGACCTCTAACGTGACCCAAATGGGGAGGTCCATACACGGTTGGTCCACACACATAAATACCAACGTGTTTTGGAACGATAGACGTGAAGGGCTCTTGCTTCTTAGAGAGAGTATTATATAGGTGTAGCGTGTTCATAAAAATATCGCCCTGCCTCAACGGCTGGCATACATGGCTTGGTAATAATCGGCATAGGCACCCGAAGTAACGCGATCCAGCCACTCCGTGTTTTCCAAATACCAATCGATAGTTTTTTCAAATCCTTGATCAAAAGCTACACTGGGCGACCATCCCAATTCGCTTTCCAATTTGCTTGCATCAATGGCATAGCGGAAATCATGTCCTTTTCTATCGGTCACATAGGTAATCAATTCGG
>JACCDW011261495.1_pt1 | contig 25018 bp, 17 predicted proteins | sample 7449781 | NCBI WGS metagenome assembly JACCDW01 (sample SAMN15323449, study PRJNA562643) | freshwater metagenome | isolation source: river surface water | place: USA:Blue River Watershed | collected 2017-08-18
GCGATCCGCAACAGAGCATTTATCTTTTCCGTGGAGCCCGTGCCGAAGTCTTTTCAGCCAGAGAACAGGAAGTGGCGGCCTCTGGAGGAGTGCTGTTTTCCAAGCTCACCAATTACCGCTCCGAGCCGGAGCTTTTGGAGTTTTTCAATTTTCTGTTCACAGGACTGAGCCCCCAGTTCCAGAAAATGATTCCGCGTTCAGCGGTCGAGGCGGGGAACGAAAAACGGGTCGCGGAGATCATGGAAGTTCAAGAAGCCGAAGATCAGGAGATCGATGGTGAATTTGAAGCTGTCCTGGCTCGTTTTCAAGAATTGATTCGCGAGAAAGTTCCTTTGGAGAAAATTTGTTTTCTTTCCCGCAACAACCGGGATCTTGAAGAGATCGCTTGGTTGGCTCATCAAAAGGGAATCCCAGTTCAGTTGCATTCGGCAGGGCAGTTTTTTGAGAGACGGGAAATTGTCGATGCCTTGACGCTTCTGAAGTTTTTGGCCAACCCTCATGACAATAAGAATTTGCTGCAGCTTTTGCGTTCACCCGTTTTTCGCATTCCGGATCAAACGTTGTATGAATGGTGCCAAAGCGCGGGTCCTTCATTTTGGCAGTCGTTTCAAAAGCACAAGAATGAAATTCTTCAGAAACTGCAAGAGCGCTTGATTCTGGCTCAAACTCAGGGAATCGGCCAAGTATGGCGGCAACTTTTGGTCAAAGAAGGATATTTTAAATTTGCGCATGCTCTTGATCCATCCGGGCGCCGGGAAGCCAATCTTTGGAAGCTGCTGCAAATGGTGCGTGGTGAAGAGCGAAGACCCGGATTCTCCTATCTTGAATTTCTCAAGTCGATGGACTTGCGCTCCCTCTCGACGGAAGAGCCAGATGAAGCAGACGCCGTTCCAGTGATCGAGCCACAGAAAATTCATTTGATGACAGTTCATGCCTCCAAAGGTTTGCAGTTTGGACATGTGATTTTGGCGCGGATGGGACGGACCTCTCCCACTCCGTCGACAGAGTTCTTTATGCATGATGAGAACACGGGACATTGGACGCTCAGTTTGGTCGAGCCGGAGGAAGGGAAAAAGTCAGCTTCTCTGGCTGGGCGAAATCTTTTGGTGACGATGAAAAGAAGGCAAGAAGAAGAGGAAGACCGCGTTTTGTATGTGGCATTGACTCGTGCGCAAGAGACAGTGACTTTGATTTGGAATGCCAAGTCCGAGAAGAATTCCTGGGCGCAAAGACTGCCTTTCAACACGGATGAGGGGCTTCATCAGACCAAATTGTTCTCCTATAGAGTTCGCAAAGGACGTTTCGAGCCAGAACAGATTTCTTTGGCAGGTGCTTCGCAGATTCAGGAAATCAAAGTCTTTCAGTCTCCGGAAGATCATGAGCTGCAAGCCCTTTCGGTCAGTGATATTTTGGACAAAAAAAACGTCGGTTTGAAAGCGGAGCTTTCGGATATTCAAAAGGCAGTGACCGGAGTCGACGTGCACCGCCTGTTCGAAAATCTCAAATACAAGTGGATGCGAGAGAGCTCTTACGATTGGCGGGAAATGCTTCCGTCATTGATTCCACATCATCAAAAGGCCCTGCAATACCTGGCACAAGATCAGCAAGGGCGATGGTTGGACGTGATTCGAAAAGGCGAAGCTGAATTCGGAATGGCCGTGCAATTTGATGGCAAGCTGATCCAGGGCCAGATTGATCTTTGGGGAGAGGATTCTCAGGGTCAAATGTGGGTGGTGGACTACAAAACCGGAAGTCCGAACTACAAAGAAAAGGCTTTTTATCAACTTCAGATTTATTGCTGGGCATTGAAGAAAATCAAAAAAATCGAGGCTCACAGAACTGTGAACCTCGCTGTTATTTATCCATTCTCGGAGATGACCGTGGTTCGCGAAGCCTCCTCGATTTTGGAAATCGAGAAAGAGCTTCGCGCCGTCAAAGAATGATTAGTAACGATTCATTTCAGGATGCATCGTTGTCAGAATTTGATTCAGGAACTGAAGGTTGTTCACCATAATTCCGTAATTTATTTCCAGGACATTGGGATTCAAGTAAGAAGCCAATGTTTTTCCAAGCAAAGACACATCTGCAATTTCGGAATCTTCAGGAACCATTTTCAGCAAGGCCTTTTGAGCAATGCCCAAGATCGGAACTATCTTGGCGGCAGCTGCGGACTGAGTCGCCATTTCCTTAGAGATCATTGGCAGAGCCTGGACGATGACCTCGTCAGAGTAACCAGCTTTGCGAGCCGAAGCGATCAAATCAATGGCTGATTGCAATTGAACGCTCATAAAGCTCAGGGCCGAATCAAACAAGAATTGAGCCGTCTTTCCGCTTTGCATCTCGACATCCGAGAGCAAAACTCTGTTTTTGTTCAAGTCATTCAAAATCTGAGCAGCTTCTTCGCGAGCTTTTGAAAGATCGGCTTGATCATTCTTTTCTTGAGCCGAGTAGCCACGGATCAGAACTTTGACCAAGGCTTCGCTCTTTTCAATCAGCGCGCGCTTAGCGGCGGCATCTTTGACCATGGAACCAGCAATCGTTGCGTTGTCCAATGCCCAGAATTTCAGAGAGCCGGGGCTCTTGAGATCCTGATCCAATTTGGCCACTGCGAAACGATCTTCAGGAGTCGACTTTTGACTGCTGGCCGTGCGGAAAAGCGATCCAAAATTGTATTTATCCTCGCTGGTGTCCGCATCCAAGAACACAGATGCCGACAAGCCTCCGTAGTACCGAATCATCGAAGTGACTTCAGATTGGAACTGTGGAGGCAGAGCCTGCAAGCCCCCGTTCGGGGCTTGAATCAAAGCCAGTGGAGAATCAGCCAGAATGTTACTGACAGTGATCAATGTGAGACTTTGTTCAGGTTTGGCTCCCATCGCCGCTTCGAGATCGGCAAAGGAAACACGGATCGAGTGAGCTTCATATCGAGGATTCGAGAAATCCTTTTTAGTCAGCATCATCAAGGCAATGACTTTGTCTGTTTCAATACCGCGAGTATCGACTTGCATTTCATTGCCAGGAACAGAAATGTCCTGAGCGCTTTTGGACTCGACCAACACAGAAGTGGTCTTGCCATCCAAAGCTTGGCCCTGTTCATCATAAGCCTGAAGATCGACAACTTGAAATCGAGCCAGTGATGAGAATGGCAGAGATGTGGTCGGGGTATTCACAACCTCCGAGAACAGATCACGGGCCACCAAAGCTGCTTGCAAGGATGTTTGGAAATCCTGGCCTGTCCCCAGTTTTAAGTACGTTTCTTCCAAGAAAGGACGGATGGCAAAGAACTGGCTCATCACTCGTGAAACATAAGAGTTCGATCCGCGAATGTTGATGCGCGAGCCACGGTTGTTGAGAACTGGATAGTAAGCCTTGTATTCGTCAGCATAAAACTGAGCGATTTCCAAATCGTTCGTTCCCAAGTCCCAACGATTGCAAGTGGGATCATAGCCAACATGCACATCCGTACAGAAGTTGTAATACTTGACCGGAACTTTTTGTTGGTAAGTTTGATCCAAATCCCACCAAGATTTTTGATCTCCCAAAGCCAGTTTCTTAAATTCATCCAAAGTGATTTCATTTTGGAAGAGATCCGAGTGGTTTTGCAATTTGACTGTGGCCGCAAGCTCTTTCGAAGCTGTCGGAGCCAATTCAATCAATCCCGTGTAAGCCACTCGGAGAGCGCGAACGTCGTACGGGCCAGGACCTTGATAATGCAAGAAAGTGTCTGGGATATAATCCATGATCGAAGAGTAATTGCGAGCTTTCTTGTCTTGCTTCTCGTTGTTGAAGGCAAAGTTGCTTTGATCGACGGAGCCTTTAAAGTTGTGAGTCAGTCCCAATGAGTGACCAATTTCATGCAACAGAGTCGATTTGTACCAAGACTTGAAAACTTCCGGAGTTTTTTGGTCGTCCAAAATATCTGGATCAGCGTCACTGATCGACAAGTAAGGACGAGCCGTCAAAGCACAGTTTGGTCCTTTGGAGAAATTCTTATGAAATTCAGCCATCAGCGCCAATCGACGCGATTGCAGAGCCAAAGTTTCTCTCTGAGCCACAGTCATGTCTTTTCCATAGGCCTTGAGAATTTCAGCGGCCGAGAGGGCATTCAAGGTCAACTCGTCGCGAGTCGCATTCATTTCAATGGCCTTGCGGAAAATCTTTTCGATATAAGCCATTTTATTTGTCTGCGCCGACATCACTTGAGATTTGCGGTCTGAAAGATCTTGAGAGCGGCCACGGCCCTGAATTTGATCTTTCATTTGGTTTTTCAGCGAAGATGTGACGACCGCTTTGCGAGTGCTCACAACTTTCAGATTCGGAGTCTGAGGTTTCGACACAGCGGCGATCGTGTTCAAGCGCTCCAGCAATCGGCGACCGTTTTCGATAATCAAACCACCATTGGGGTCGTTTGGATCTACAGGAGAGACGGGAGCTTCAACAGTCGGCTGAGTGCCTTCGGCCAAAGCTTTCTTTTTCATCAGCTCATACTCTTTTTGCAAACGAGCGACTTCTTTGAACGAGCCGATGTTGGAAAGCAGGTTTCCACCGTACATCAGAACGTTGTTGTGCTCGATTCGGCCAGAGCGAGGATTCGGTCCAGCTTGCGACATTCCCAAAAGACCTGAATCCAGGTTCTTTTCAAAGTTCCAGATGTAATTGCGATCCAAATCACCCAAGCGTCCAGGTTCCGCATCGATGCCATCAATTTTCAATACGACGTAGTCAGATGAACGCTGAAGTGAAGTGCCTTTGAAAGCCTGGCGCAAGCCTTCGTTCCACTCGGCGATCACTTCTTTGGTTCCTTCAATCAGTTTGTCGCGCATCCAGCCGGAATCAGGCAATCCACCCAAATGGTAAACCAATTGTTTGCCATTGGAGAAATCATGAATCACCAATCGAGACAATTCGGTGTCGACTTTGCCACCGTTGCCGAACTGGTCAGGAACCAATTTGCCAGCTGTGAACACTCCGAAGCCCAAAAGATTTTGAGCGCGGAAAGGCAAATCCATCGCTTTGTTGTCCAAATCACCAGTGTGCAATTTGAAGGACACACGTTCTTTGATGTTGAAATTGGACTGCATTCCGCCGCCATACCAGTAGTCGTTCATTCGGTACTGGGACATGCAATCAGGTTTGAAAGCGTAAGAGCCAGAGATTGAGAAATTCAATACACCTTTGACAATGCGATTGTCGAGATCCGTCACGGATTGATCGCCGACAGCCAGGAAGCACTGACCGTTTTCAAAGTAAGACAAAGGAGAGTTCAAGGCCGGCAATGAATTGTTAGCCCAGTCGAGAACTACATACTGAGCCGAATCTTTAGTGGCTTCGATCAGCTTTGGATTTTTCGTTGTGGCTGTTGAAGGATCGATTGCCAGATACTGAACGGGGATGGACATCAACTCTTCGCGATCGATGGCGCCTGGATTTTTGTCTCCGTTGACGGCAGTCGCCCGACGAACCACCAAGCGCTTCTCTTCAAATTCAAATTTCACAATGTCCAATTCGCCTGAAGCACCAGGACCGAAAACTTGAATTGGAGATGCAGAGTCCTCAAAAGTTCTTCGCAGCAGGAACTCTTTGCCTTTCAAATCCATGATACGAATGGTGTTGTAAGGATTGAGCTGACTCACTTCGGTGGCCCGAACTGTCGTCGCTGGAGTTTTTGCGGAAACTTGAATGAGCTTTAAGGCCTTGGAAGCTTCCGAAGATTTGAAGCTGACAGCCAAGGTCGGCTCGCCCATATCATCTTTGGTTTTGGTTTCAGCTTGAACCGAGCGACCATCGACTGTGTAGCTCAAGACCATCACACAGTCTTTGGCTTCTTCCGCAGACAATGATTTTTTCACATCATCTGAGCAGTAGCCGATTTCACCGAGCTTAATTTCTGAATTCAATTTTTTCAGAAGCTTTTCATCTTTGATTTCAGATTTTTTTAACAGCTTGTAAATGAGAACTTGAACTTGAGAACCTTTTTGAGGGACGACATAAGACACGACTTTGACGTCTTCAACTGGCTCCAAAGCAATATTGAGTTGCTGTTTCAAATCAGCCAATTTCAGAACTTGGCCCTCAATTTTATTGGCCAGGAAAATCTCCTTCATTTCGTCGGAGCTGAAATATCCTGAGCGGTCATTGCGGATCACAGAAAGACGGACATGAGTCGCAGATTCGAAATCTGTGTGGCACAAATTCAAGCGCGACGTTTTGTCGCCATTGTCATCGATGTCTTGGCAAATGCGACCAAAATCACTGACGCGAACATTGAAAAGAGGAACCAAGGAGCCGCGGCCTTTTTCAACAATGCGAGTTTGTTTTTCGATGGTTGAAAGTTCGCTTTCATCTTTAACGACTTTCAAAACGTGCATGGCGTTTTTGTCGACGATCAAGCGCACAGCATAGTTTTGTCCCTGATTGGCCTGCACAGAGAGGCCAGTGAAAATGCGCGCCAGCTTGGCGGGAGCTGTTGTGGATTTGATTTGGACATTGGCTTTTTCGCTGCCGGCGACCATTTTCGAATCGGAAATCAAAGAATCACTGGCGCCACCGGTGGTGATCGTGAACTCTTTGCCCTGAAGAGCTGCTTTCTCAAAGATCTCTCCACTGAGTTCCTGATCTTTGATTTCAGGGTCCCGCGATTTGGTACAGGCTACAGTGAAAACCGCAGCGAGCGTGGTGCTCATCAAGACTTTTGCTAAATCTTGTGTCAATCGACGGGCTTGGACTTTCTTCTTCATATTCGATCCCCTCTCAAAAGGTATAAGCAACTTGTCCATAAACGATCGAGTTTGTCTCGTCGGTCAAATTTGTATTGTAAGTTTGGCGGTCGGCTTTCCACACGCTGACATAAGGAGCGCCATAGCTATGTCCAGCGGCGACTGACCAAGAGTCATTCCATTGATATCCGAGTTCTTGCGAGTGACTGAAGTATTCCTTCATTGTGCCTTGATAGGTCCAAGCATTGATGTGCGAGTACTCAAAGCTCAGTGAAAGCTCGTCAGTGAAATTCCAACCGGCAGAAAATCCTTGAGTGGAGCCATATTGATTATTGGCCAAGCCAGCGGCGTTGGTGTCGAACTCGTGAATGTGGCGAGTGCCGGAAAGAGAAAAACCCAAAGAGAATTTTTTTGAGAACAGAACTTCAGGGTTCACCGTGGCGCGAGCAGCCGCAGTGAAGGAGCCTTTCAGAGAAGCCGAGTTGGCAGCTCGTGAAACAGGGAAAGCAAAACGGATGGAAGGCACAATGGAGATGGTTGAGGCCTTGGAAGATTCAGGATTGTACGTCAGGCGCAGAGAGGCGCTGCCAAAGTCTGAACTTTCTGGATTTTTGATATCTTGTGAAGCATCCACAGCTGCGCCCGCCGTCAGGTTATAGGGCAATTTGTAAGAAAGGCTGCCCGCGAAATCCCAAGAAGCGATTTGAGAAATGCCGTTTTCAATATACAGAGAATTGGAGCGCCCAATGGAAAAAGAGCCTTTAAGTTTCGCGGCCGCAGGAGCTTGGCTCACAGAGCTCGCCGTGGAAGCTGCGAAAGCGGCTCCAGACAAGATGAAAAGTGCCAATAAAATAAAGACCCGCATGTTCACTCCTGCAAAAAGATAGAGGTCGCCCTACCCAGGTTGTCCCTGGATGAGGTTATCCATAGCAGTTCCTATGCCGCAGTTCAGTGGTGTCTGAATGATTCCAAATCCTTCAATTAGGAAGGCTTGGACGGTCGTGAGGGCTTAAATTGGTTATCAAATCGAATCTAGTGCGCTTGAGAGGGGAGTCTGAGTGTCTAAAAGTTCGACAGTGATGATTTCTTAAGTGCGGGGACGTTTTGCGGCTTGAATCGCTTGGATTCTTCAACAAAAATGTGGGCGGTGAAAACTCAAGCATTGAACTCGATTTTGATTTTTACGGATGGTGCTTGCTCTGGAAATCCAGGGCCAGGTGGCTGGGCGGCTGTGATTGCAACTCCTGAGGGAGAAGTGACTGAGCTGGGTGGTGGAGCCGATCAATCAACCAACAATGAAATGGAAATGATGGCGGCTGTTCAAGCTCTGAAGAAAATCCGTCAGATGCCGGGGCCGGTCACTTTCTACACGGATTCCACCTACGTGATTCGCGGAATTACTCAATGGGTTTGGGGCTGGATGAAGAAGGGCTGGAAAACAGCCGAAGGCAATGAGGTTTCCAATCAAGAGCTGTGGAAAGAGTTGCTGAGCCTGACTCGAGCTCGCGGTGCGGATGGAAAAATTGAATGGCTTTATTCGCGTGGACACGTCGGCACTCCAGGCAATGAAAGATGCGATGAAATTGCCGTCGCTTTTTCGCAGAAAAAATGGATCGAATTGTATCGCGGCCCCCTGTTGAAATATTCAGTGGCCATTTATGATTTGCCGGAAGATTCGACTTTGCCGGAAATGCGACCCAAGCAAGAAAAAAAAGCCGCTTACTCGTACTTGAGCAATTTGGGCGGAGTGGTTGTTCGTCATCGCGATTGGGCTTCTTGTGAAAGACGAGTCAAGGGGCAGTCCGGTGCCAAGTTCAAGAAAGCCATGTCAGCCGATGAAGAGCCCGTGATTCTCAAAGACTGGGGACTCTCCGACAAAACTGAAATCAAAGAATAGGGCGAGGTGAAAGAAAATGGAAATTCGCGACAGTCATATTTTGATCACAGGGGCTAGTCAGGGAATCGGCAAAGCCGTGGCGTTGATGTGCGCTGCCGACAAAGCGCACTTGCATTTGCTGGTGCGAACTGCAAACCCGTCGCTGAAAGAAGAAATGATCCAGGCGGGAGCTGGCTCGGTCGAGATCTATCAAGTCAATTTGAAGGATCGTCAGGAAATTGAAAAATTCGTTCAGCAAACTCGAGATTTGAAAATCGATATTTTGTTCAACAATGCCGGACAGCTGACGGGTGGATTGCTCGAAGAGCAGCCGCTCGATGACATTTATGAAATGCTGCAAGTGAATGTGAATGCCTTGGTTCATCTTTCTCAGGCCTTCTTGCCTGGAATGCTTCAGCGTCGAAAAGGAAAAATTATCAATCACTCGAGCGTGAATGCGATTATGAATCTTCCGGGCTCGACCACTTATGCCGCATCAAAAGCGGCCGTCTTGGCTTTTAGCAATTGTTTGCGGGCCGAGCTCAGCGGAACTCCGGTGACAGTTTTGACTTTGATCACTCCAGGGGTCGAGACTCGAATGTTCAAGGAAATTCCCAAGCTTTATGGAAAGAATTTTGATTTGGGATTTTTGAAATCGATTCCGGCGGCCAAATACGCCCAAATGATTCGCGAAGCGATTTTGGAAGATCTGCCGGAGCTTCGACCCAGCGGAGTCACTGGCACCGGATTGATGCTCGCGCAGCATGTGCCGCGCATATTCCAAAGTCTGATTTTGAAAAATTTCAAACGTTAATCAAAGCGCTGATTTGAATTGAATATTGGCGGAGCCCACAGGGCCCGTCACGGTGAGCTTGCTCTCGGTGTTTTCCACTTGGGAAATCGGCACTGGGAAAGTCACAATGTACGGGGTCGCAAAGCGCGTGTGGTGAGGATATACCGATTGCACATCGGCCAAAATGGTTTTCATTTTCTCGACTTTGCCTTCATAGCGACGGCCACCGGCATCCAAGAAAATCTTCCACAGAGTTTTTGGCTTGTTCAAATCATCATGTTTGCGTTCGGGCACAAAGAAGCTCAAGAAAATTTTCGTTTCTCGGCTCAAGCTGCTTTCGACCTCGGCCTTGTTGCTGATGTATTGGTTTTCGTTCCACTGGAAAATACGGGCTTTATGATCCAACTGAGCCCGCGACAAGCGAGTGTTCAACAAAGTGGCTGACATATCCAAGGTTTGCATAAAACCGTCGTAGACTTTTTTGTTGCCCGAAAAATTCTCAACCAAAGAGAAATATTCTTTCTCCGGAATCAAACTTGGCAAATTCGGATTTTGATAAGGAGTCACGCAGCCAGTGAGAAGAAGTCCCAAAGCCCAAACTGAAATCACAATGAAACGTCGTAACATAACACTTCCCAATCTCATTCTGTTTTCATCATGGATCGAGACGGCGGGAAGGGTCAAGTAAAGGATTAGGGAAGGCCGCGAACGATCAAAGTGTCTTGTGCTCGCCCTTCGGCGCGATCATGTTCTGTCCAGCCGGCCCAAGGATAATCCAAATTAAAATGAATACCGCGGGACTCTTTGCGCTTCAGAGCGCATTTGATGGAAAGGTCAGCGATCAATGCAATGTTTCGAAGCTCCAGCAGATCCGAGTGAATTTTGAAATTCCAATAATAATCTTTCACTTCGTTGAGGATGTTTTCCATACGATGAGAAGCGCGCATCAAACGTTTGTCAGAGCGAACAATTCCGACATAATTCCACATCAAGCGACGGATTTCGTCCCACATATGAGTGATCACAATCATTTCATCATCGTTGGACTCTTGCGTGTAAACCCAGGCAGGAGGAGTTAAGGCCGGCATTTGCATTTGCGACCAGTGGCTTTTGATTTCGCTCGCACAGTTGTGAGCCATAGCCAGGCATTCGAGCAAAGAATTGGAGGCCAGTCGATTGGCTCCGTGCAAACCTGTGCAAGCTGTTTCTCCAAGCGCCCACAAATGGCCAATGTCTGTTTGTCCATTCACGTCCGTCCACACTCCGCCGCAGAGATAGTGAGCCGCTGGAACGACTGGAATCGGCTGAGTCGACATATCGATTCCGTACTCGAGACATTTGTTGAAAATCACTGGAAAGCGGGACTTCAAAAAATCCCGCGAGTGTTTGCGCATATCCAGGAAGACGCATGGCTGGCCGGATTTTTTCATTTCCGCATCGATACTGCGGGCGACGATATCTCGAGGCGCCAAGCTTCCCATTTCGTGATATTTGCGCATGAAAGGTTGACCTTGAGAATCCACCAATTCGCCGCCTTCACCGCGCAGAGCTTCGCTGATCAGGAAATTGCGAGACTCGCGGTGATAAAGAGCTGTGGGATGGAACTGCATGAACTCGAGATTGGCGACTCGCGCTCCTGCTCGGTAAGCCATCGCGATTCCGTCTCCAGTCGCTCCACTCCAGTTGGAAGTGTAGAGATAGACTTTGCCAGCTCCGCCCGTGGATAAAATCGTGGACTTTGAAACTTCGATGGAAACTTCGCCGGTTTTTTTGTTCAGAACATAAGCTCCCACGCAGCGAGGTGGGCTCATGTCGTTCGGATCAACTTGGCGATTGAGAATCAAATCGATCGCGAAATGCTGTTCTTTGATTTCGATCTTGGGATTCTCACGGCATTTTTGCAAAAGCGCGCGATGAATCTGCAGGCCCGTGTGATCTTCAAAGTGCAGAATGCGGCGAGCGCTGTGTCCGCCTTCGCGCGTCAAATCGAATTTTTGAGTGCCCATTTGGATGTCAAATTGCACTCCCCAGTTGACGAGATCTTGAATTCTTTCAGGGGCTTGGGAAATGTAATTGCGGACCACGTCCTCTTTGCACAAGCCGGCCCCTGCGCGCAATGTGTCAAAGATGTGACTTTCGAAGCTGTCCTCTTCGGACATGACAGCGGCGATTCCTCCTTGAGCCCATCCGGTGTTGGCAGAGGGCGCTTCGTCTTTGGTGACAATCGTCACTTTGCCAAGTTCAGAAGCCTTGAGAGCAAAGGCAAGCCCAGCGAGACCAGAGCCGATGACAAGAAAATCACTGCGAGAAAGTTCCATGCGGGACTCTCTTATCTTGATTCTTATCAGAGAGTCCAACACAATATTGTTAGGGATGCGTGCAACCATTTTCTTTCTGACATTCTTAGTCTTTATTGGCGCTGTCGTTTGGCGAGTCGATCAAGTCATGTTTGGCGACAAACTGGCATGGGGCGAAGCTCAATCCCGAGGGCAAATGGCCGCGATCAATCACGCCTTGGAAACGGAAGTCCAAAGCCTGAAAGATTTGTTGGTCTTGAGTTACTCGGAAGTTGAATTGGGGAGAAAAGACTACTCTGCCAATCGTCCTTACAGTCATTTCCAAATGATGTCGAAACTGTTGCCGCCGAATCCGAAAGACGATCGCAAGGACTGGCAAGTTGTTTCCACTTTCTTCATGGAAAACTCCAATGTGCAAAAGTGGGCCACGCCTTATCTTTCATTGGCACTGAAGTCTGTTAAAGAATCGGATCTCAAAGGGCATTCGGCCCATGTCTACGCTCTGATGGATCCGTCGCGAAAACCCTATTTGTTGGTTCTCACTCGCGGGGGCGCGAATTGGTACGCCGGTCTTCTGAACACGGGAGTGTTTCAGGAAATGATGGATCGGCAAAAGGGTCAGAAGAGCACGGTCTTCATCGTGAATCTTCAAGGACAAACGCTGGGTCACACTGTTTCTGAATATGTTGGCAGTTTGCTGACGGAAGATCCTTTGGTTTCCGAATTGATAAAATCCTCCGTGGGCAGTGGTTTTGGATCTTTCAAAAATTTGCGCGGAGAAATGGTTCAGGGACTGTATGAGCAAATTGAAGGCACCAATCTCTATGCAGTGATCACAACTCCTGTCCAAGCGCTGTCGGCCAATCGCGCTTCTGTGCGATGGCAGTTGCTTTTGATGGGCGCTGGTTTGGGTTTGATTGGATTGGCCTTTTTCTTCTTCTCAGATCGGAATTCCCGAGCGGCAGGAATGCCGACTCTTGCAGTGGCACCGATGCCGACCCCTTCGCAGGCGCCAGCTCCCGGAGTGGTGAACAGCTCACAAACAAATTCCAGCGGAGACAAAATGAAAGCCTACACGCAAGTGGCTTCCAGTTTGTCGCATGAATTGCGTTCGCCGCTGACTTCGATTCTGGGCCATGTTCAATTGGCGATGAATCAAGTGACTGACGCCAAATCTCAAAATCATTTGCAAAAAATTGAAACGGAAGCGCGAGCGGCACGTGAAATCGTTCAAAAGCTTTTGATTTTTGCCGGGGAAGACAAAGTTTCCACCAGCAAAGTGGGCTTGGAAACAATTCTCAACAAAGCTCTCAGGAATGTTGAAGGCAAATTGATTTTCAAAGGCATCAAGCTGAGCAAGCAAATCGATTCAGTGACACCTTTCCCCTTGGCGGCGGATTTGGTTGGCAAAGCGATCGACAATGTTTTGCAAAATGCCATCGAGGCCATGGAGAGGGCTCCGAAAAAAGAACTCACAGTGAAGCTGCAAGCGCAGGGCTCTCAAATTCATTTGAGCATTGCCGACACGGGCGAGGGGATTTCTTCGGAAAATCTGGGCAAAGTTTTTGATCCCTTTTTCACCACTCGCAGTGGTTCGAATCATGTTGGATTGGGCCTTTCGACGGCGCTTGGGATTTTCAAAGAAGCTTTTGGCGAAATGCGAATTGAGTCCGAAAAGGGGCGCGGCACCTCGGTCGAAGTTCATTTCAGTCCGCAGGAGATGTTGGTGGCACCAGCTTCAGTCCCTGCTGCAGCGGCTGCGCCTGTGGAAATTTCAAAGCCCGAACCCAAACTCGAATTGCGGCCTGAGCCAAAAATCGAGCCGGCTGTTGTTGTTGAAACCAAGCCGGATATTCCTGTGGTTCCTTTGTTGGTGGACAACACCATTGAGCGCTTGATCGAAGATGATGTGCCGGACATGCCTCCGGCTCCCGAAGAATTTCCCAATCTGAATGCGTCGGCATCCAAGCTTGGATTTGAAGAAGAGCCGGGAGCTGAAATTTCGGCCTTGGTCGATAAGCCCAATGCCGCAAAGATGCCCAAGAAAACCAGTCCCTTTACGGCCAAAATCGACAAACCCAATTTGACCGTCAAGAAAAAAGCATCCCGGCTAGATGACGTGGCCGTCTCCGTGCGCAGGCCCGGAGAGCGGATATGAATTTAAAAGCTCTCCGTAACAAGTTTTCCATTTTCCTGTTTTTTCCATCGTCTGACGAAAACAAGGAAATGAAAGGCGCATTTGTTGAAGCGGGATACGAATCTTTCGTTTTCGCCGATCAAGACCTGTTGGTACAAAGAATCAAAGAAGCCGCTCCGCATGTGATTTTATTTTCACCAGAAGCTTTGGAGACTCCGCTCAGCGATTTCGTCTCTCAAGTTCTCGAGTCCAATTCGGAAGTGCAATTTGTCTGTGTAGCTCCTGCAGCGCAATCGGAAACCTTGAACGAGTACCGCGAGTACAATTTTTCGGCTGTGGTTCCGCGAGCGGAGCAGCTCCCGCTTCGAGCAGTTTGGGCCGTCGATCAGGTTTGTGAAAATATTTATCGAACTTATCAGAATGAAGAGCTGCTGACTCGTTCAGAAAATCTTCAAACTCAAGTTCAGCAATTGCAGCAGCAATTGGGAACTTTGCAGTCGCAGAAAGCTCAGATCAAAGAAATTTCTCTCGAGTCTCGGCTGGCCATGTATCAAGGGTCCCAGTCCAAAGATGAAATTCTCAATGTCTTTCTTCAGCATCTTCCTTGCCACGCCATTTTCTTTAAATACCTGCCGACAGTGAATTCTTTCGTGGCCACTTTCTCTCAAAAGTTGGAAATCGAAACCATCAAAGGTGTCGGTTCCCGATTGACCTCGCAGGAATCTGAAAATTTGCAGCAGGATTTGAGCGAGCAAAAACTGCCACGGGCTTTGTCTCGGCTGATGTCGGAAGGGTTGAAAGTCCCGGCTTATTTTTTTCGTGCTGTGCGGGTTCATCAAAATTTGGATGGGTTGATTATTTTCTGGGGCGCGGAATACTCTGAAATTGAAAATGATTTTTTGGTTTTTCAACTGATGTACCAGCAAGCGCATTTGATCAAGCGCAATGAGAGTGTCGAAGTTTTTGATCCTGTGACTGAGCTTTTTAATCGCAATTACTATTTGCAGAAGCTCGACGAAGAAATTCACCGTGCCCGCCGATTGGCAAGAGCTGTGTCTGTGGTGACTCTCAGTGTGGATCATTTGACGGAAATTGAACAAAGTTTTGGAAGAAACAATCGCGATCTGATTTTGAGAACGATTGCTTCAATTATTAAAAAGACAAGCCGGGTGAACGACCTGTCTTGTCGAACAGAGGACAACGAATTTTCTCTGATTCTTCCGCATTGTGCCCGAAAAGGGGCCGCTCTCAGGGCTGAGAGATTGAGACGAATTATTGAAGGGCATGCTTTTGCCGTCAGTGATTTGAAAGTCACGATCAGCTGCGGAGTGAGCGAATACCCCTCTTTGAGCAAAGGAGCTTCTGACCTTGAAGCTTCGGCCGGAAAAGCTTTGGAATTCATTGCCTCTCGGGGTGGAAACAAAGTCTGCTTATTCAAACCTGAACAAGAGTTTAAGCCGGACTTCGAAGTTCCTCCCATGTAAGGGACAAGATTGTGCGTTTTCGACCAACACGTGCTGTGATTCATTTGGGTCATTTGACCCACAACGTCCGCGAGCTTCGCCATGCGATCGGCTCGAACGTGTTCTTTTGTCCAATGGTCAAAGCCAATGGCTATGGCCATGGAGATGTCGAAATTTCCAAGTGTCTTGAAAAAGAAAATGTTCAGCATTTAGGCGTCGGCCTCATCGAAGAGGGAATTTTGCTTCGGGAAATGGGAGTCAAGTCCGAGCTGATTTTTTTCGGCACTTGCGATGAAAAAGGGGCTCGAGCCGTTGTCGAGCACAAACTGACTCCCGTTCTGAGCACTTGGGAGCAGATCAAAGCTTTCGAATCCGTCGTTGCAACTTCGCTGAATGTGCATTTGAAAATGGACACCGGCATGCACCGCTTGGGTTTTTCAATGGCTGACCTGAGCCGTTTGGTCTCTTACTTTTCAACTCCCGGAAAATTGAAACTCAAAGGCATTCTCACTCACTTGCATTCGGGAGAGGACGCTTCCGATCTGCAGGGTGCGAGCTTCGCTCAGCTCCGTTTGTTTCAAGAAGTGGAAAAGGCCTTTCATCATTTGCAACCGGTGTCGCACACTTTGAATTCGGCCGGTTTGCTTAATTTTCTTCAGCACAAAGGCCAATCTCTGCCAGCGGGGATCAGTCCTCAGCAAGGCGTGCGCCCCGGCCTCGCTGTCTATGGATTGGCGCCAGTGAAAACCAATTTGTCATTGAAGCCCGTGATGAGTTTGCGCTCAGAAATCATCAAATACCATCATGTTCGTTCGGGCGAGGGTGTTTCCTACAATTGGACGTGGAAAGCGACGCAAGATTCTGTCATTGGAGTCATTCCGATTGGCTATGCGGATGGCTATCATCGTTTGCTTTCCAATCGCGGAGAAGTATTGTTTCGAGGTCAGCGAGTGCCATTGGTGGGAAATGTCTGCATGGATTATTTGATGGTGGACGTGACGAAAGCTCTCAAAAATGAAATGGCTGACAGTTTAAAACCGGAGCCTGTCACTCTTTTTGGTGCTGATGAAAATCAAAATGAGATTTCAGCGGTCGAGTTGGCGCAAAAGGCCCAGACGATTACTTGGGAGATTTTGACCAGTGTCGGAGAGAGAGTGCCAAAAGAGGTGGGAGTATGATCCAGCAAATTGCCGATTTGATGGACCGCGTGTTTTTGGGCTTATGGAAAACATTTCGCGAGTGGATTCGCGAAATTGGCGACATGACTTTGTTTGGGGTCAGTGCCATTCGACTCAGTTTCACCAGTCCCAATCGCTACGCTGAAATCATCAAACACATGGAATTCGTCGGCAACCAATCCGTTTTCATTGTGGCCTTGACGGCCCTGTTCACTGGATTGGCTTTGTCGTTTCAATTGTATCTCGGTTTTAAAATGTTCAATGCCGTGAACATGGTCGGACCAACCGTGGCCTTGGGAATCACTCGAGAACTGGGTCCTGTTCTCACGGGATTGATTGTGGCCGCTCGCGCTGGTGGAGCGATGGCAGCGCGATTGGGAACCATGCGGGTCAATGAGCAAATTGATGCCTTGGACGTCATGGGTGTGAACACTCGTCAGTATTTGATCGCACCAAGAATTTGGGCAGCTGTGATTTGCATGCCACTGTTGACGGCAGTTTTTGATTTTGTGGCGATGGTCGGTTCTTATATTTTGTGCGTGAAATTAGTGGAACTCGACGAAGCGGTCTTCTGGGAGCGAGTCAACCAGATGATTGAAATCCGCGATATCAATGAAGGTCTTTTCAAAGCGGCTGTCTTCGGACTTTTCTTTGCTGTGATTTGCACTTACCGAGGTTTCAACACGACGGGGGGAGCAAAAGGTGTCGGTGATGCCACCAACCGGGGTGTGGTGGCTTCCATGGTGATGATCATTATTGTCGATTACTTCCTGACCAATGTCTTTATTCGAACTTTCTATCAAATGATGGGGATGCCACAGTGACGACGGAAACCCGCGAACTTACCACCGTTGAGAAAGTCGAATCCATGGAACCGGCGATTCGATTGATCGACGTGAAAAAGACTTTTGATGGCAAAGAATTTGTCGTCAATGGAATGAATCTTTCTATCCCCAAAGGAAGTTTAACTGCGATTATCGGTTTTTCCGGCACTGGCAAATCCGTCATGCTGAAGCACATTCTCGGATTGTTCCGACCAACGTCGGGAGTGATTGAAGTGCTAGGGCAAGATATCACTCAGTATACCAATGATGAGCTGACGCGATTCCGGCAGAAATTCGGAGTCCTGTTCCAGGGAGCGGCTCTTTTTGACGACATGACCGTGCTGGAAAATGTTTGTTTTCCTCTTTATGAGCACCGCCGAGAAATGCCCGAAGCAAAAGTCCTGGAAATTGCCACGGACAAGTTGAAACAAGTGGGACTTGAAGCCAAACATTTCAGCAAACTGCCATCACAAATCTCAGGCGGTATGCAAAAGCGAACAGGTTTGGCTCGAGCTCTCGCCCTAGATCCAGAAATCATTTTTTATGACGAACCAACGACTGGGTTAGATCCCATTTTGACCGAAATGGTGGATAATCTGATCTTGGAGACCCATCAGCACCGAAAGGGCATGACATCCATCATGGTTTCACATGATTTGGACGCCGCGTTTCGGATTGCCGATTATGTGGCCATGCTCAACGCTGGAAAAGTGTTGTTGTTTGGGACTCCGGAAGACTTTTTTAATACGGATATTGAATTGGTCAAAAAGTTTGTAGCTAAGGGAATGAAACGTCGATGAATTTGCTTCATGCTGCAGAAATGAAAGTGGGCTTGCTGGTTGTCACTGTGGCAGCTCTCATTGCTTATATGTCCATGCAGGTGAATGAAGGTCCCGCCATGATGGGACGCAAACATGAGGCCTGGTTCATCATGAAAGATGCGAGTGGTCTTGTGAAAGGCTCGCAAGTCAAATCCGCTGGTATTCCCGTCGGCGTGATTAAAAAAATCTCTCTGCAAGACGGTCAGGCTCGAGTCGATCTCAGCATGAAGCCTGAATTTCCTTTGTATGTTTCTGCGGCTGTTGAAATTCGTTCTCAGGGAATTTTGGGTGATATGCACGTGGCCCTGACGCCTGGATCTCCCGAAGATCCGCCGCTTCCAGATGGCGGTCAAATTTTGAACGTAAAAACCACCGGCAACTTGGACAATGTGGTGGCGCAAGTGGGCGATATTGCAACCTCCCTCAAGGAAACAGCCGTGGCTCTCCGAGAAGCGACCTCTGAAAATGGCACGAACAAACACATCTTGGGTCGAATTGTTCAGAATATCGAAGCTTTGACCAAAGATTTGTCTGAAATCACTTCGGCGAACAAAACAAAGATTGGAAAAATCGTCGACCAGGTCGATCGCGTCACAGCTTCTTTGGATGATTTGCTCAATGACGAAGGCAATGAGTCTTTGAAGGCGCAGATGAAGCGCACGATGTCCCGCTTGGACTCAGCGGTAAAGAATTTTGATGAAATCACCGGTAAGATCAATCGCGGCGAAGGCACGATTGGAAGATTGGTGAATGATGAAGACACGGTCGAAGAGCTCAATACGGCCATTGAGGGCGTGAACAACTTGCTCGACACGGCCGGAAAAATGCAGACTGGTCTCGATTTCCACACGGATTACTTGGGTGATGTCGGAGTGGCCAAAACCACGGTTGGAATCAAAATGCAGCCAGGACTGGATCGCTACTACTATTTGGGAATTGTGGATGATCCAACGGGAGTGGTGGAAGAGACCGATACGACCACTGTGGTCAATGGCGGATCGCCAACAGATACCAATGAAGTGAAAACTTACCGCAACAAAGTGAAGTTCAATGTTCTGTTTGCGAAAACTTTCTGGGACCTGACAGTTCGAGGCGGAATCATTGAAAATAGCGGTGGTATCGGCTTTGATTATCTTTTGTATCGCGACAAGTTGAAGTTCTCGGCTGATGCTTTTGAGTTTTCAAATCTCAATGTTCGCGCCCAACTGCAGTACAATGTTTGGAAGGGAGTTTACTTCCTCGGCGGTATGCAGGACATCCTCAATAAACAGGACAAGCGGTCAAATTATCTTGGGGCTGGACTTTTTCTCACCAACGATGATTTAAAACTATTGTTAACTCGAGTGCCACTCGGACAGTAGGGAAATCATTATGTTTAAAAATGCATTGGTCAGCGTCTCCGATAAAACAGGGCTGGCTGAATTCTTGTTGCCACTTTATCAAAAGGGATTGCGAATTGTCTCCACGGGCGGAACAGCCCAATTTCTCAAAGACAAGGGCATGACTGTCATCGATATTTCTGAGCAAACTGGCTTCCCCGAAGTGATGGGTGGCCGAGTGAAAACTCTGCATCCAAATGTTCACATGGCGATTCTCTCCCGGCCTTCTCATCCAGAAGATTATCAATTGCTCAAAGACAAGGGCTTGGCGCCTTTTGATTTGGTCATTTGCAATCTCTATCCTTATGAAGAAGCCGTAGAAAAAAAATATCAGGGTGCCGAGTTGATTGAGAAAATAGATATTGGCGGCCCCACGGTGCTGCGGGCCTCGGCCAAAAACTTTGAACAAGTCACTGTGCTTTGTGATCCCACCGATTACTCTTGGGTGGCGCAAAAAGGTGAGACCACGATTGAAGATCGACAGAAATTAGCAGCCAAAGTTTTTGCTCACACCTCGACCTATGATTCACTGGTGGCTTCGCAATTAGGGAATGGCTGGGGATCTGAGTTCGCGTTGGGCGGTCACAAAGTCATGGATCTTCGCTATGGTGAAAATCCACAACAGAATGCCACTTGGTACCGGAATTTGGCTGATCAAAAAGGACTGCATTCGGCCGAAATTCTTCAGGGAAAAACTCTTTCTTATAACAATATTCTCGATCTCGATGCAGCCAGCACTTTGGTGCAAATGTGCAAAGAGCCTGCGGCCGTCGCCGTCAAGCACAACAATCCTTGTGGAGCAGCGGTCGACAGCGATTTCGATTCTGCACTGGAAAAAGCTTTGAAAGCCGATCCAGTCAGTGTTTTTGGTGGAATTGTGGCCTGCAATCGAGAGATTGGCAAAAAAGCGGCTGAGCAATTGCAGTCTCTCTTCCTTGAATGCATTGTGGCCCCGTCGTTTACGGCTGGTGCCCTCGAAATTTTCTCGAAAAAGAAAAACTTGAGAATTCTGCGCTGGCCGCATCTAGCAGAACCGCAAATGAATTTCGAAATGAAAACAGTGGCTGGTGGTTTTCTTTTGCAAGCCAAAGATCAATTTGCGAACGACACTTCTCAATGGAAAATCATTGGCGAAAAACCGAATGAACAGATTTTGAGAGATTTGCAGTTCGGCGAGAAAGTGGTCGCTTGTCTGAAAAGCAATGCCATCGCTTTGGTAGCCGGTGGTCAGACCTTGGGTTTGGGCATGGGACAAGTGAATCGAGTGGATGCGGTGAAGCAGGCGATTGAGAGAATGAAGACCCACTTTGGAACAGCTCAGGATGTGGTTCTGGCCAGTGATGCTTTCTTTCCCTTCGCAGATTCGATCGAATTGGCAGCGCAAGCCGGAATCAAATGGATTTTGCAACCAGGTGGCTCCCTGAAAGACGAAGAAGTCATTTCAGCAGCACAAAAATTAAAATTGAATATGGTCCTGACGGGACAGAGACATTTTAAGCATTGAGGATGGATGTCCATAACTGAGTCGAATGAGAAAAAATGGCTGATCAAATCCTCGGGAAAAATCCTAGGTCCTTACTCATTTGATGAAGTTTCCTCTCTATTGCGCGAAAGAAGACTTTCGTTGATTGATGAAGTGCGTTCTCCGGATGGACGATGGCTGTTTATTCGCGAGTGCCGGTCCTTTTTGGAGATCGTCAAAAAAATGCGCGACCAGCAAAGTGACTCCAGAGAAGACACCACGTCGCTCAGTGGAACCACAAAATCGATCACCATTGACCTGACTCCACCACCTGTTCCTCAGCCTTTGGGGCGAAATCCAGTTCCTCCCAATCCCTTGAATCCAAATGCCAGCTCAACTGGAAATGTGAAGTTGTCCGAAATTCTCGAAGGCAATTCTCCCTTGGAAAAGCCAACATCAGCGACGAATTATGCGTCGGCCAGAGACCCTCGAATTCAGAGTCGGGCTTCGTCACTGCGCAATCGCACGGCGCTTTTTGGTTGGCTCTTGTTGCTGGTCGTTGTTCTTGGCCTGGTGGTTTTTCAGCAGATGCCGAAGGGCGAGAAAGACCGCTCCTTGGGTTTCAATGATTTGATCACTCTGGCCAAATCCAGCAAGGCACTGGGCCAGTATGAGAAGTCTTTGGAAATGTTCCGCAAAGCTGAAGCCAAACAAAAATTAGACGTTTCTCAAAACCTGCAAATGGTTCCGCTGTTGATGAAAGTCGAAAATCAAAATGTTCAAGCCCGACAAATTTTGGAAAATATGTCGGTCCTGAATCTCGAGACTCGCTCCAAAGCAGAAGTCGAAAGCTTGATGGCTCTTTCTTATTTGCGGGAAGGGCGACTGGACGAAGCTCAAAAAAGATACGAGTGGGTCAGTCAGAATTATCCAAAGCATGAGCCGGCCGGAATCAATTTGGTGGCGATTTCCCTTCTGCAGAATGATTTTGAAACCGCCGTTGAGCGTCTGAATGAAATGTTCCGTTCTGGAATGTCAGAACCGGTTTTGTTTCTTTACCGCGCTATTTCGATTTTTCGAAATTCGAATGAAAATTCTAAATTGGAAGCGGCCAAGGAAGATTTGAAACGTTTGCTTGATCAGCAACGAGACTACCGAAGCGAATCTTTTCTTTTGTTGGCAGCGGTCGAAACCAAGTTGAATCACGAGTTGGATGCCAAGGATGCAATCAAATCTCTTTTAGAGACGGATCCGGATCTGACCCGCAATCATTTGCACGATTTGTTTGTTCATGAAGAAGTTCTCGAGTGGGGCTACTTGGGGAATATTTGCGAAATGCTGGTGAAAAATGGAACGGACAACGTTCTTTTCAAGGGACTGGGGATCTACTGCACTTATCAGCAAGGAGATTTGCAAGCGGCGATCAGTCAAATGGAGCAAGCTCGCACTCAGTTCGCGAATGACCCAACTCTGGCGGGTTTGCATTCTTTCTTGTTGTGGAAATCAGGACGAGTCAATGAAGCCAAAGCGCTGACGCAATTGCCGAAAATTCAAGAGACCAAGTTGTCAGACACTGTGGCCGCCACTCTGTGTGAAAGTCAGGGCAACTGGGCTTGTGCCGAAGACACCTGGCGAAAGCTGATGCAAAAGGATTCAAAGAATATTTCCGCGTTCGCCGGCTTGGCCCGCGTGGCTTTGCATAAAGGTCAGCCGGAAATGGCGCAAGACTTTATCAAGCAAGGACTCTTGATTTCGAATCACTACAAACCCCTTGTCGAGCTGAAAGGACGAATCAATGACAGGTAAATTGGCGACGCTGCTCATTTTGATTTTCACTTGCCTGGCATATGGGAAGAAAATTGAAATCACTGACAACGGTCCGGAAGTCAAAATTCCGAACCCGATTTGGAAGACTTTTCCGACGGAAAAAGGCAAAGACACGATTACTTTTTCAGCCGTGACTGTTCGCTTGGTCGAAAAGACTCGGGGAGTTCTCGTCGAGCCAGAGATTGAAATCAAACTTCCCAAGGGTGGGGGGCAAATTGATCTTTCACAATTTGTGAGCAACAAACAGGGAACTTTCCACGTCTATTTCAATTTGGATGAAATGACAGACGATCAAAAACTCAAAGCCTTTTTCATTTCTCGCACACGAAAGCGCAAAATTGAAAATGAAGTGTGGGGATCTGGGTGTAACAAGTTTATGGATATTCGGAATTTTCTATTGACGGGTGGGCGCGCCAAGGGAATTGAAGTGAACACCACGCGCTCTCGGCACTTGTCAGTTTTGGGCGGAACTTTCTTTTTTGCGTCGGGTCCATTGGTGACGCAAGTGACTTTTACTGACAGTCAGCAAGCTCAGTTGTTTTGCGACCCAGACGATGTTAAATAAGGCAGATCATGCTGGATTTTTTGCAGGCTTATAAAAACTACGACCCCGCCGCCAAATCAATTTGGGAAATCGCCTTTCTTTATCCAGGTCCGAAAGCTGTCTTTTTTCATCGCATCTCTCATGCTCTCTACGTTCAGAAGCTGTTTTTTTTGTCTCGCTTTGTTTCTGAATTCAGCCGCTGGTTGACGGGAATTGAAATTCATCCGGGCGCTCGGCTGGGTCGCCGATTGGTGATTGATCACGGAATGGGTGTGGTGATCGGAGAAACAGCAGAAATTGGTGACGACTGCGTGATTTTTCACGGAGTCACTTTGGGGGGAACTCGTTTTGATCCGGTCAAACGGCATCCCACTTTGGGAAATCGAGTTCTGATTGGAACCGGAGCCAAAGTCTTAGGTCCCATTCATTTGGGAGACGACTGCCGAATTGGAGCCAATGCGGTGGTCACAAAAGATATCCCGGCAGGAGCGACGGCTGTCGGTCCGCGTTTTGAAATCCTTCCTGCAGATTTCAAAAAATAATCCCACTCCACTTTGGTCGGGCTGGACCTCAGTCCGTTCAACATTGCCCTGAAAATTCCGATGCGAATTGCATGAAACTGATGATTGCAATTTTAATTCTATCGGTCAGCGTTGCTCAGGCTCAAAAATCCGAAAGCAACGGAGTGCATGTCATGCCCATGAGCCCGGATTTCCCGGCTGAGAAGCTGAAAAAAGACGGCTACAAGGTTCATCCTTATGAAAGATCTGTTCAGGAATCACGCAAGGATCAGATTCCTGATCCGGTCAAACGGGATCAGATTTTTGCCAAAGCCGGAATCGCTTCGAAAGTTGTTACCTGGGATCATCTGGAAAAAGACATGCTCTATATGCGGGCATTGACGGGGACATTGCCCGAGTTGCAGGCAAAGTATCCCAAAATGGACAAGTCGTCTCTGCAGAAATTGCAGGCGATGATCCGTCAAGGGGAGGGCAAATGAGACTCCTCGCTTTTTGCACTCAACTTTTCATGGTCCTGATATTTGGCTCAATGGCTCATGCAGATATCCTGTTTATGGATCTCAATGCGATGCCGAAGGAAATTGAAGCGGCTCAACGAGCAGCTGCCAAGCGTGGTGAAAGATTGCATATCATTCCCAACCTCACAGCCGCACAAAAAGCCGGCATCCGAAATGCGCAAGAAACTGTTCGCCGTGCCGAGGAATATGCCGCCTCTCAATGCCGTGATGGAGCTCCTGCTGGAGCTTGTCGGGCCGCCGAAGATGCATTTTTCGAAACCATCATGCGTGAGAATCAAAAGCTTCCGCAAGTCGACAAAGATTATCTCAAAAAAGAATTGAAGAAACTGGCCTCTGAAAACGTCAAACTGTCTTCAGTTGTGATTTCAGGTCACGACGGAAACGGTCAGTTTGTCGGCAGCCAAGGCCGTCTCTCAGACAAAGACATCAGTGAAGCTTTTCAGTCATCTGCACCACTGGGCGACTCGGTTCGCTCTCTGCTGTTGTGGGGATGTTACACCACCAACATTGGCAGTCTCGAGAAAAATTGGAAGCCCATTCTCCCGGGCCTCAATATGATTGCGGGTTTCGACAAGATTGCGCCAGCTGGTGACAAAGCTCCCAATTGGACTTACTTGGAAGATGTGCTGGTCAAAGAAAAGGCGCTGACTGAAACGGCGGAC
>JACCDW011354490.1_pt1 | contig 25017 bp, 16 predicted proteins | sample 7449781 | NCBI WGS metagenome assembly JACCDW01 (sample SAMN15323449, study PRJNA562643) | freshwater metagenome | isolation source: river surface water | place: USA:Blue River Watershed | collected 2017-08-18
ACGGACAGCTAGGCACTCCGAAATCAAAAATTCTCGGCCTGTCAACAACCACTGTCCACCTATGACCGAAGTCACCTACAACGTGCTTGATCCCGCATTGATGAGCGAGCACGAACGCCACCAAGAGATCGCCCAAATCCTAGCTCACGGCATTGTTCGGCTATGTAGCCAAAAAGCAGAAGAAGTTGAGAGAAAGAGTCTTTTTCAACTTGCTATGCCTAGCAATAAGAGCGTTCATACGGTTCCCAAAAACGCACTCCTGCGAGCTGCACAACAACTAAGGAACCGCAATGCAAAAACAAAAGCAAACGCCACCCATGAAAGCAAGTGAACCCAGCGTGTTGGCTCAAGTTGCCAACCTCTCAAACCTATCCCTCAAGGAACTCAACGACATGTGGCTTCGCCTCAACGGCGCACCAGCCCCTGCCGGTCAGAAGCGTCCGTTTCTACAAAGCCACCTTGCATATCGAATCCAAGAATTGGCCTACGCCCAGGTCAACCCAGCACTCATTGCAAGCAACAAAACGCGCGTCGAGAACATGATTGAACACCTCAAGCCCCTTGCAAAGGCGCGATCAAAGAAAGAGGTATTCAAGCTTGTGCCGGGTACGCGCCTGCGCAGAGACTTTCAGGGCAAGACACACGAGGTCACTGTTCTGTCCGATGGGAACTTCGAGTACGAAGGTCGCCCCTTCACAAGCTTGACCGCTGTGGCGCATGAGATCACTCAACTGAAATGGTCTGGGCCAAGCTTCTTTGGATTGAGCAGATCCAATCCAGCTGTGGTGGGAGGTCGACGCTGATGGCACGCACAGAAGAGATCACTCGCACGCGTGTTCGCTGTGCGGTCTACACACGCAAGTCCTCTGAGGAAGGCCTTGACCAAGACTACAACTCGATCGATGCGCAAAAGGATGCGGGACACGCCTACATCTCCAGTCAGCGCCATGAGGGCTGGATTCCTGTAGCTGCAGACTATGACGATCCAGCCTTCTCAGGCGGGAACATGGAGCGCCCAGGTCTTAAGCAACTCATGATCGACATCCAGGCCAAACTCGTTGATGTTGTGGTGGTCTACAAGATTGACCGTTTGACTCGCAGCTTGGCTGATTTCTCCAAGATGGTGGAGATTTTTGATGCACATGGCGTGTCCTTTGTCTCGGTCACACAGCAATTTAATACGACCACCTCGATGGGTCGTTTGATGCTCAACGTGTTGTTGTCATTTGCTCAGTTTGAGCGAGAGGTCACCGGGGAGCGCATCCGAGACAAGATCAGTGCGTCTAAGAAAAAGGGCATGTGGATGGGCGGCGTCCCACCGCTGGGCTTTGATGTGGTTGAGCGAAAACTAATCGTCAACGAGGCTGAGGCTGCCTTGGTGCGCAGAATCTTTAGTGACTACCACCGCATCAACTCAGTGACTATGCTGATTCAGCATTACAGGATGGAAGGGATTTACACAAAGCACTGGACTACCCAAGATGGGAAGCAACGCGTTGGCAAGCTGATCAATAAGGGCTATGTCTATAAGCTTTTGAACAACCCCCTCTACTGCGGGATGATTCACTTTAAAGGTGAAAAATTCCGAGGCGAGCACACGCCGATCATCACCCAAGAGATGTGGGAGAAAACACAGGCCAAGCTCGCATCCTCGACACGCGGCAGCAAGAAGGAGCAGCGACATAGCAAGCACACTGCACTGCTCAAGGGTTTGATTTATTCCTCAGACGGAAGCGCCATGTCGCCGGTAGGAAAAGCCATACCTGGGACAACGAAACATTACCGATACTACCGAGCCGTGATTGATCAAAAGGTAAAGGCTCGCACATCAGGCTTACCGATGATCCCCGCGCATGAAGTGGAAAAAGCTGTCATGGGGCAAGTCCGAAAACTCTTGAAGTCCACGGACATCATCAACGAGGTCTACAAAGCCGTAAAGGTCTTGGACAACCCCAACACGAAACACTTGGACGTGTACCAAACAAGCAACCTAATGGCCAATGTCGATCAAGTCTGGGATTCACTTTATCCCTTGGAACAGCATCGAATCTTGCACCTTTTGGTTAAGAAAGTGGTGATCTACCCAGAGCGCATTGACATATCTCTGCACCCCTCAGGCGTAGCTAACTTGGTCATTGAGGTTTCACAAAAACAAATGGAGTTGCAATAAGCATGAGAAATACGACCCTTGAACACAAAGAGTTCTCAGAAATTCATAGGGATGAAGATGGGACGATCACGATCTCAATTCCGATTCGGATTCGCAAATACAGCGGAAGACAACAGGTCTTCTTGCCAGACAACATCGTCTTCAATGACTTCAAAGAAAAACAAGATTTGACGGTCTTGCAAACTGCGCTTGCTCGTGGGCGTCAGTGGCAAAAGATGCTCGAGTCGGGAAAATTCAAAACGCTACGAGAGATTGCTGAGAGTGAAGATGTAGATCCGGGCTATGTCAGTCGATTGATGAATATGAATTTGCTTTGTCCAGAGATCGTCAGGCGAATACTGGACGATGACATTGAGTCAGATTTCGCGTTCAATGAAATTTATCGGGATATCCCAGTTCGTTGGGACGATCAGTTTAGGAAGTTCAAAATACCCATGAGCTGATGATTCTGAGTTGACTAGACGACAGGTTTTCTCGTCCAGTTACTTGCGACTAACCGGCGGTCTATAGTGGGTTGACAGCCTGGATAGCTATCGCGCTAGATTTTTGTCCTAAAATTCCGTAAGTTATTGATTTTTATATGAATTTCTTAATTTCTCTGAATTCAGACTGAAACCTGTTTCGGTCCAATTAAGGAGATGACAGGATGGGTCAATGAGGTTAAAATGCATGAATCTTCAATGAGAATTCTTTCATGCAAGCAACTGCTTCACTGATCACCTCATCCCTGCGGGGTGCCACTGCGCACCTAGCAGATGAGCTGAAAGCTGGTCATGTCTATCGGCGTGAGGATCTCGCTCGCCTAAGCAATGCGGTAGATAGGCATTTGCGTGAACTGGTCTCTATGGGCAAACTTCAAAAGCTGGCCCAGGGGCTTTACCATGCCCCCAAACAGTCGAACTTTGGTCCTCTACCCCCAGCCGACGATCAGGTTGTGAAGGGGTTTCTGCGGGACAAGGAGTTCCTCGTCTTTTCGCCATCTTCCTACAACGCTGTTGGCCTAGGCACCACGCAGCTCTACAACCGCACACTGGTCTACAACCACAAGCGCCACGGCGTCTTTCGCCTCGGAAATCGGCAGTTCGATTTCCGGGTGAAACCCCGCTTTCCAAAGAAGCTGTCTCGCGAGTTTCTCTACGTAGACCTGCTCAACAACTTGGAGGAACTAGCCGAAGATCGTGATGTAGTACTAAGCCAGGCTCGCAGCAAGCTAGGCTCCTTTGATATAGATCGTCTGCAAGAGGCTGTAGAAAACTACGGCAATATGACCACGCGCAAACGATTCCGGGAGTGGATCGATGGCTGATTTTCTTCACGAGCGACGTGACTTCGACCAATTGCTCGCGGTTGTTGCCAACGATCGAGGCCTTGATCCTATGCTGGTTGAAAAGGATTACTGGATCATGCACGGACTATGGGGCCTGCAGGCCCAGGGCTTTGTGTTTGAGCTCAAGGGCGGCACCTCTCTGTCAAAGGGCTTCGGGGTGATTCATCGGTTTTCCGAAGACATAGACATACGAATAGAGCCACCGGCCGATATGGATGTGAAAATCGGCCGCAACCAGGACAAGCCAGCTCACATTGCCTCACGGCGGATTTACTACGACGAACTGGCCAAGCGCATTAGTATCCCAGGCATCGCCAGCGTGGAGCGGGATACCTTTTTCGATGACGAAAAAATGCGTAGCGCAGGCATTCGCCTGTCCTACTCACCCCGCGCAGCCGCTCTGTCCGGGGTGAAGGACGGCATCCTGCTGGAGCTGGGGTTTGACGATACAGCCCCTAATCGAGCGGTCACGATCTCCTCATGGGCCTTGGATTTCGCCTTCATCAAAGGTGTAAAGGTGTTCGATAACCGGGCAGTCGATGTCCCTTGCTACGCGCCGACACACACCTTTGTCGAAAAGCTCCAAACCATTTCGACCAAGTACCGGCGTTTGGCAGAGGCCAAAGAGTTTCCAGCCAACTTCCTACGGCACTACTACGACGTATTCTGTCTGCTTGACCTGCCTGAAGTTCAGGAATTCATGAAAACGCCCGCATACCAAGAACGGAAGCAGCAGCGCTTCCGATCTGGAGATGAGTTGGCGATAGCCAAAAATGCAGCCTTCACCCTTAGTGATCCTAACCAGCGAGCTCTTTTCGCTAGGGAATATAGAAAGTCAGCCGCGCTCTACTACCAAGGTCAGCCTGATTTTGATGAGCTACTTGCTCGGATCGGTTTACAACTGGATTCAATGTGAAATTTGAAACAAGTTTGATCTATGAGCAGTACAGTTGCGATGGAAGCCTGAGCAAAGTCATCGCCAGAGGTTTCATAGATCAGCAGAATTGATTACCCATTCAACTGATGTCCATTCACATCGATCCCTTGCCGAAAATACCCGAGGCTCTCCGCGTTGCAGCATCAACACGGAGGCTTGTGCCCTTCATAGGGGCAGGAGTGTCTCAACTTGGAGGAAGCCCCGGATGGGATGAGTTCGCGAATCTTGCGCTGAAATTCTTCGTGACCCATGGAAAACTTTCTCATGCCGCACTGGATCAAATCATGCGCCTGACATCACGGGTAAAACTATCCGTAGCCCTCGACTTGGAATTTCGGCACAAACTTCCGATCGATTTTCCATCGATTCTGAAGCCTTTGACTGACGAACGGAAACAGAATTGCGAGCGCGTTTATAAAGATTTGAGTCAACTCGCAGATACCTTTATCACAACGAACTATGACGATTGGCTAGACCAAGCTCGAATTCCCTTCTACAAATATGAAGACCTGTCGATGCGGAACTTTGGTGTTCCTAATTCAGTATTCCATATTCATGGTTCTGTCCTCGACTCAGGCAGCATGGTACGCACTACGGACGAGTATCTTGTCCGTTATGCCAGCCACAAAATTGCAAAAGGTCCAGCAGGAGAGAACGCATTTTTGACCTTCCTGGAAAAAATATTCGAACTCAAAACAATCTTGTTCATTGGGTACAGCCTGAGCGAGTTAGAAGTGCTCGAGTATGTTCTTCAGAAAAAAGGGCAAGGCACCAACGAAGAAGGGACCGAACAAAAGCATTTCATCCTTCAAGGTTTCTTCACCCATGAAGTTGAATTGGCTAAAAGCCTAAAAGAGTACTTTGCGAAATTTGGCGTGGAACTGATTCCGTTCTCTCGTGATGAGAACAACTGGGGTCAGTTGGCTAACGTCATTGAGTATCTAGCACTAGAGTTAAAAATTGGAAATCCCCTTGCAGTTGCCACACTGCAGGAGATGAAAGGATTACTGGGATGACGTTTGTTTTTACAACGAATCACCAGCTATTCATACAGCGCATGCTCGAAAACGAAGAGCAGGAGAAAAAGGGCTACGAATTGCTGCTGGAGAAAGAGTACTTCGCCGATTTTTTTGACCACCTTCAGGCTGTCGGTCTGTTTGCTGCAAGTCGACCACTAGGACCACAGCCCACTTCCAAACCTGGATCTGTGTGGATTCCATACTGGGCCCCACTAGATTACTTAGAGGCATGTGCTCGCTTTGCAAAGAGCCAACAGGACACAAAGTTAGCCATCAAAGTGTTAGAAGTTGTACGCGAATGCTCTTTGGCGACCAATCCAGATGGATCTCCTAAACACAATTACTTCACTTCCAAAAAATTTGCTGAGATCCTCGGATTGATGCCAACAGGTTTGATACAGAACAGTGACATCGATTTGTTATCTCGTTGGCTTTTGGATCCATACGACAAGGGTCTTGTTTGTAGCGCGTTAGACAAAGGGCTCATGTTTGCGTTACTTGATAGCGCAACGCCTGACGACTGGGCCAAGGCCGTAAAGGTCCTCGATCAATGCACCGAGTTAGCACCGGACAAGGATGACGATCAACCTACTACGGTTGTCGAAGACTATTGGCTCAAAGAGTTCATTAAAAATCATTCGTCAAAACTCGGTGAAAAGGTAGGTGCGTCTGCCACCGCTGTATTCATGAAGCGTCTGACGCAGGTCTTTGGGTCGGGAACACGATGTACGCACGGCTACCTGTTCCGGCCTGCAATTGAAGATCACACACAAAACCATGACTGGTATGGTGCCGAAAATCGTTTCGTGGAAGGATTGCGGGACGTTTTGTTGTCTTGGGTAAGGGCAAATCCTGAAGCGGCAAAAGATACGGTGAAATCTCTTTTGAATGCAGAGTTGGAAATTGCTCGACGCATCGCAATTCACGTAATTCATACTCATTGGAGTGTCCTCCGTGATCTGCTTATAGAAGCAATTGGCCCCGATCTATTTCGGTCTGGACACCTGCACGAGCTCTATCGGCTACTTAAAGAACATTTTCCCGAGATGCCTACAGAACAACAAACTGCCGTTCTGGATGCGATTGACAACATTTATGTCCCTAGGGTTGCTGAAAATCCTGAACGTCATCGTCGCACTGTTCAGAGAAACTGGCTTTCGGCTCTTGAAGGCAAAGGAAATGAACGTGCAAACCAGTGGTATGTTCAATTAGGTAGCGGGGACGAGAGAGTTGGTTTATCACCACACCCAGATTTCCACTCATACATGGAATCAAGCTGGGGAGAAGGTCCATCAATCTATCAACCAACGGAACTTCTAGCATTCGTTCAGTCAGGTGACCTTATTGGTGTGCTGAATGACTTCAAGCAAACAGATCGATGGTCTGGCCCCACAACTCGCGCATTGGTTAGTGCATTGGAAGCTGCAGTTGCAGAACAACCCGCTCTGTTCATCAGTACCTTACCATCTCTTCTCAATGCGAAGCGCCCTTATCAGTACGGCATCTTAAGTGGCCTGAAGCAAGCCTGGGACGCATCGGCTAAGTCCACATCGGATATAGATTGGAATGACGCCTGGTACAAGATTCTTGATTTTTTGCTCCAATTAATCTCACCTGTTCATTTCTGGAGGGAAAAAGTTGATCCCGATCCCGACTTCTGTCCATCTAGGGATTGGATTCCCCCAGTCATCGCTGACTTTTTGCGTTCTGGCACGCGCGATGACAAGCATGCATATCCTTCAGAACTCCTTCCCAAAGCTCTCGTAATAATTGAATTGCTACTTGAGAATGCAGAAACCGGATCCGCTCCTACTGACGATCCGATGCACATGGCAATCAATTCACCCAAAGGAAAAGCTATTGAAGCCCTGTTCAGCCACGCATTACGTCAGTGCCGAGTGAGCGATAAAACGTCAGGATCACACACAGAAACTTGGGCGTCTCTTCAGTCGATTTTTTCCAAAGAACTAGGCAAAACCAAAGGGGAAAATTTCGAATTTTCCACACTTGCAGCTTCTTATCTAGCAAACATACAGTATCTGTCTGAGACATGGTTAACGCAGTCTATTGGGAAGATATTTTCGAAAGAATTTCCGGACAACTTCAACTCAGCCCTAGGTGGATTCGTTTACTCAGAGCCAACCAAGTTAACCTATCGGCTGCTAGTTAACGCTGGTGCAATCGACACCGCTGTACAAAGCTATGAGGGCAAGACGCAGATTAAAGACAGATTGATCGAGCGTATAGCGCTGGCCTACCTTTGGGGTGAAGAGACTTTGGAATCACCTAGGTTCTCATGGTGGTTCCAGAAGTCGGAAGTACATGCCCTTTCGGCAGTCAGTCATTACTTCTGGAGCATCAGCAAACAAGAAATTACAGAGGAGCAAGTTAAGCTCATCATGCAATTTTGGAAAAAATGTGTTGATGTCGTCCACAAAGAAGACTCCTCGTCGGACCAACTTTTTTCCAGCCTGAGTCGTTTGGCCTGCTATGTAGATTCGATCAGCGCAACTGAAGAGGCGCTAATGGCGGCTGTCGCACCATTTGCACACGTAGGTCACAATGTAGATTGGTTTATTGAGTCGCTGGAACGACTTGCTGATGTTAATCCTCAGGTGATTTCTAGATTGCTCACAATAGTTTTGGATACTCATGATCCGATGTTCGATTTTGAAGATCGTCTGAAATCTATCGCACTCAAATTTTCTCAGCACCAGATGAACACTGAGGCAATTCGACTAGTTGATCGACTGCGTCGCCTCCGAGGTATGCCCGAACTCTACGAACATCTGATCAAAAAAATGAAAGCAATGTGATGCATTTGCACAAAAGTATGAACAATCTCCTTACCTGCAACCAACAATCATTGAAGCCATCCTGGACGGTAGATATCAGGCGCAACTAACGATCAAAGATCTGATGGAGCCGTTTCCCATGGACTGGTCTATGCAGGAGAAGATATTTTTGCAGCCAAAGTAGAAGCGAAAACGACCTTCATTTCTTGCGTACCAACGCAAATCCGAACCAAATGAATCTCTGGGTAGTCCTCACTTCTACTCAGTAGGTCGTTGATGATGATTTCAGCAGATAACTCTGGTGGGAACTTAAACACGCCAGTCCCAATGGCTGGCATCGCCATTGATTTAATTCCCGCCTCTTTGGCCACACGCAGCGTCTGCGCAACTGCAAGGTCAAGGTATTTCTCGGGGTGGTCGTCATTGATGAAACTGGCTGCCCTAGCGTGAATCACAAATGGGTTTGGCAATTCAAAACCGGGTGTCACAACCGCCTCACCCAGCGCAATCGGCGAATGGCGACGGCAGTATTGCTCTAGTTCTGGCCCGGCTGCAGTATGAATTGCACCGGCCACGCCTGATCCAAAGCGAAGGTTGGCGTTGGCTGAGTTGACCAAGGCATCAACATCCGGCTGCTGGACGATGTTGCCGACGACGATTTCGATGTGCATGACTCTTTTATGCCTTACCTGCCGTGGCTTACGACAATCGACTGATCTATGTAGTCTTTGTTTTCAAAAATAATCGAGCCCTTGATCAAGTAAGTGCCTGAAGCAAGAGTGATGTTCTCAATCTCTTCATAAAAAGCGTTTGGTGCAATGACGTACCCGCCACTGTGTGAACGCAAAGCATCAGTTTGCGCAACCAACGGGAGTTTTTCTGGCTCAATCCATTTTTCGTCTTCAGGATTTTCGACTCGTCTAATCTGAATCAGTATTTGCCCTTTACCTCCATCGCTCTTTATGTTGACAGGGACGTTTCCCCTATTCGTAGCTTTGATATGAATGACAAGTAATTGATTTTTTCCGTCGGTTTTTACCGACTCGGTATCCAGTTGAAGAACCACATTCTCGTCGTAAGCACCGGTAACAAATAATTCAGTTAGCGGTTGCCACAAGTAAAAAATTGCTGCACCGAATGCTGGCACCAAAAAAGCCAACCATCCCGAGGAGATTTTTTTCAAATCCAAACTAGTCATCCCACGCAAAAAGAAATCCACCTTGAGAGGCAAATAAACCAAACTGCAAAAGTTGTTGCCCAATGTCGCTATTGATGGCCAAGAACTCAGCTTCGGTCATGTCTTCATTAAAAATGGTTGACCGACTTTTTGGCAGCATTGCAACCTTGCCCGATTTAATCGCATCATGTGCCTCTAACAGAGCCACTGCAATGTTGTTGGCATCGCTTTTGGTCACAGCCTTGCAGTATGCCCACTCCCCTGGTTCGTAATTGGGCTGGAAATGCTCGTCGTAATCTGCTGTTGGGTGCACAGGGTCGTTGGCAATGACTGAACCCTGAGGCTGCCATCCAAAAGTCTCAGCCAGCGTCAAAAGTTGCTTCCAGGTATCGCGATGGCATGAAAAAAAGCCAGGCTCAGGTCGATCCTCTTTTCTATGCACCATTTCTACGATCAAGGCCATGAGCTTTCTTCGTTACCAGTTGTCGTCGCCCATACCAAATTTATCGGCTTTTGAGTTCGGCCAGTCATCTTTGTCATTGAAAACTGCTCCCAGTCCAGTAGCCGTGCTTCCCAAGCGGGTGCTGCCGTCAGTGCTAAAGCTTCCCATCTGAGTGAAAACAGACCCATCCGAGCCAACGGTGGTCGAGCCCATCTTTGTGTAGGTCGTGCCGTCAGACGAGACGCTGGTGGTGTCCGAGACCTTTTGCAAGGTTTCACCGGTGTCGGACACAGCGAATCGCCCCAAGATTTGCCAAAAAGACATACTCATCTCCTAAAAGTGATGATTTCTGACCAGGCGACCGGATCCGACCTGTACGTTTCAAAAAATTCTAGCACCAATGACGCCCATCTGCATCAAAATGATTAAGCACAGTCATTGAATATGCTAGAGTGGAACACAAGCAAATAAGGTGGAGATATATCCGTGCCCAACAAACGAGTCGCTGCTGCACTAGACGACCTGACGCAGACGCAAAGAGAGCGACTTTTCTACATTGAAGTCAAAGCCTTCTTCTGCGGCGATCTGACTCGCGCTGACATTGAGCGACGATTTGGGGTCAAGCCTGCCGCCTCAGCACGCGACCTGAGCACTTACCGTCGCCTAGCCCCACAGAACCTCTTTTACGACGCTGGCCAGCGTAAGTACGCAACGACTGACCGCTTTGCGCCCCTGTTTGAGCACTCAGCCGAGCGTGTTCTCACCTGGTTCCGCGCAGGTTTTGGTGACAACATGGACCAAAAGCTCAAGCGCTCTGTCCCTTGCGAAAGCGCCAGCGACCTGGTCAAGCCCGAAATTGAAACGCTTGCTACGCTGACGCGTGCCATTGCTGGAAGACGCCAGGTCAAGGTCAACTACCTGTCATTAAGCTCAGGAGCGTCAAGCAAGACGTTATGCCCGCTTGCCTTGGCAGACACCGGCCTGCGCTGGCACTTGCGGGCCTATGACCGCGAGCGAGGCCGCTTTGCCGACTTTGCATTGACCCGCATCGTCAAAGCCAAGGCTATTGATCTGCCCATACCAGTAGAAGAACAGATCGAATCAGATGTGCAGTGGGCGCGGATTGTTCATATTGAACTGGTCCCACACCCTGGCATCGCACACCCCAAAGCGATCGAAGCAGATTTCAGAATGAACAACGGAGTGTTGGCACTCGACATGCGTGCCCCATTGGTTGGGTATGCCCTACGGCGATGGTCGGTGGATTGTTCGAGCAAGCACTCATTGGACCCCAAAGAACATCACCTTTGGCTGAAGAATTCACAAACCCTTTACGGAGTGGAGAGCGCTGCCCTTGCACCCGGATACAAAAGCACGCTTCATTCAAAGTAATAAATGCCATGAACTGTCGCAAAAAGCTTAAAACCAAATTCAATCTAAAGGGGCCACGTCATGGACGTTTTTGACCTTCGACAACAAATCGTTCAAGACTATGCCAATTTCGCGCGATCTTTTACAAGAGTTCGGGCCGATGATTTGAAGCGCCAGATCGACGAGATCTACGCGAAAGATCAATTTTGGCCGGAGCCCTTATTGCAGATAACTCCCTATTACGAGCGAGGTGCATCCTTAGATGAGCTTGCTGCATCAGGCGAAGTGACCTCAACCACAGCCTCTATTTTCAGAGTACCCGATGAACCAGAATTACCACTGCAATTGCACACTCACCAAGTGCAAGCCCTCGCAGCGGCAAAGCAGGGTCGAAGTTATGTAGTCACCACTGGCACGGGTTCGGGTAAATCGCTTTGTTTTTTTGTCCCCATCATTGACGCGATCTTGCGGGCCAAAGTAACAGATAAAACAAAGAAAACAAGAGCGATCATCGTTTATCCGATGAACGCTTTGGCAAACAGTCAAATGGAAGAACTTGAGAAATTTCTCAAGCACGTCCAGCCAGCGCAGCCAATCACGTTCGCTAGATACACAGGCCAGGAAGGCGATGAGGAGCGAAAAAGCGTCGCAGCTAATCCTCCAGACATCTTGTTGACCAACTTCATGATGTTGGAATATCTGATGACTCGCCAGGATGTCACGGACCAACAAGTCATCGGGCATTGTCAGAACTTGCGTTACCTCGTCCTTGATGAACTGCACACCTATAGAGGACGCCAAGGTGCAGATGTGGCACTGCTTGTTCGCCGCATTCGGGCGTTACTCGCTCCCGAAGGATTGCAGTGCATCGGTACATCTGCAACGATGGCTAGTGGCTCAGCTGAAGACCGCAGAACCGCTGTAGCTGCTGTTGCATCAAAACTATTTGGCGTACCAGTTCTGCCATCAGACATCATCGGAGAAACCCTTGTTCGGGCAACAAATCCCAGCCTCCATAACGATTCGGTAAAAAACCAACTTGCACCAGCAATTGAAGCGGGACTATCAGACTCAATATCTGATGCTGAACTTGTTTTGCACCCCCTTTCAATCTGGATTGAAACTCGCCTTGGACTTACTTGGGAAGATTCCAAATGGGTTCGCGCAAGACCTCAAACTCTACAAACTGCAGCGCAGTGGTTATCTGAAGACTCAGGACTTGCTCATGAAAAGTGTTCAGATTTTCTCCGCCAATTTTTACTAGTGACATCTTTGGCCGAGGCCGACCGATCTTCTGGACATAACACTGGCAAGCGTGGTTTTTTTGCATTCAAGTTACATCAATTTATCTCGGGTGCAGGTACTGCTTACGCAACGATTGAAGCACCTGGAAAGCGTACGCTGACAGTTAATGCTCAACAATTCCTGCCTGAGCATCCGGAAAAGCGGCTCTATCCTGTTCATTTCTGCAGGGATTGTGGTCAGGAATACCACCCAATTTTTCTTGAGCTGGGTGCGCAAGCACAGGCACTACCGCGTGAAATTGATGATGTGCCGCCAACGATCAAGCGAAGCGAAGAATCAGAGGGATTAGAACGCCCCCAATATGGGTTTTTGATGCCTGAGCCACAGGACAGCCAGTTTGAGTTTTCAGGAAAAGATGAAGACTACCCAGACGCTTGGCTTGAAGAAGATCGCCATGGCGATATTCGACTTAAGAAAGATGCTCGAAAAAACAAAGCCGAACGAATTGCTGTGCAGCCCACAGGCCAGATTGGTTCAGGAACTTACGCCTGGTTTATCCCAGGGAAGTTTCGGTTCTGCTTGAACTGCAAGGTAGTTCATTCGGCCCAGGGCAAGGACAAAAATCGACTTGCTGCACTGTCAGCCGAAGGGAGATCGTCAGCGACCACGCTACTTACGCACTCAGTGCTGCGTTGGATGCATTCTCAAGAATCAATACCGGTGGATCGTCGCAAGATGCTTGGGTTTACTGACAACCGACAAGACGCCGCTCTTCAATCAGGACACTTTAACGACTTCTTGTTTGTAAGCTTGTTTCGAGCAGCATTCTTGGGGGCTGTAAAAGCTGCTGGTGCAGAGGGACTCTCTGCAGATCGACTCGGCCTAGCTGTCTTCAAGTCATTAGGTTTTGAGCGCTTGGGAGAAGCGGGTCTACGCTCAGAGTGGCTGTTGGACGCTGAACTGCAAGGTGCAAATTTTGTAAACGCACAAAAAGCAATGCGCCAAGTTCTTGCGTACCGCGCATGGTTTGACCAGCGCCGTGGGTGGAGGTTTACGAACCCCAACCTTGAGCAATTGGGTCTTGTTCGGGTTGAATATATTGGACTCGATGACCTTTGCAGTAATAACGCCAATTTCGCCGATGCCCCACCTCTATTGGCTGGGGCTAGTCCGGAGGTTCGAAAGCGTGCCTACCGAGTATTGCTGGATGTAATGCGTCAAGGTTTAGCTCTTGACCCAGAAGTTCTAGAGCCTTCTGAACAGGAAACACTACGCAGCCGATCGCTCAATACGCTTCGATCACCCTGGGGACTCGGTAGAGAAGAACAAATGCGTACTGCTCGCTATCTGCTTGAGTTTCCACCTGCGCGACGTGAAAATTCTCTGGCAGATGAAGATAAATTATTGAGGGCTGGCTTTCTCTCCGGCCTTGGGCGTGATCTGCGCAAGCCCGAATTATGGGAGAGGTCAGACGCACGAACACTTAAACGTCCCGACTATCAAAAGCTATTGAGTTGCATGTTGCAAGTTGCAGGCAAAGCGGGCCTGGTCGCACAAGTTTCAACACCTTTCGGAACGACTCCGGGTTGGCAACTAAAAAACGCTTGTATCGAATTTCATATTGGCGAAGGAAAGTCTGAGCGAGGCGGCATGGACAACGCCTTTTTCAGGTCTTTGTACGTGAACTTGTCGCAGGCAATTTCATCCGACTTTCATTATTTTGGTTTTGAAGCAAGAGAGCACACAGCGCAAGTCGACAAAAACCGGCGCGAGGCCCGCGAAATGCGCTTTCGGTATGGCTCGGAAGACAAAAAGCGACTGGCTGACAACGCAAAACAATTGAATGAACTAGGAGAACATCAACGGTTCTTACCGGTTCTCTTTTGCTCTCCCACAATGGAGCTTGGCGTCGATATCTCAGCATTAAACACAGTTTATTTGCGAAATATGCCTCCAACACCAGCCAACTATGCTCAGCGCAGTGGCCGTGCGGGCCGAAGTGGCATGCCTGCGTTGGTACTGACGTACTGTGCAGCGCGAAGTCCACATGATCAATACTTTTTTGCCGATCCTCCTGGCATGGTTCACGGTGAGGTTCGAGCCCCCACCCTAGACCTGGGCAATGAAGAGTTAGTGCGAAGTCATTTGCAGGCTGTTTGGCTGGCATGTACCAACACGCCAATCAGCGCGGCAATCTCGGAGGTCGTTGAACCTAATGAAGAAAAAGACTTACCCCTTTATTCAACGGTAAGTGAGTCACTCGCCAAGCCAGAAATCGCTCCACTTGCTGCTGAGCGCATCAAAAAGGTTCTGGCCCTTTTACAAGTTGAACTCAACCCCGAAGATGCTCCATGGTTCCGTGGTACTGATGTTTTAACAAAAGACATTACTGATTTGGCGCTTAAACGCTTCAACGATGCCTTCGACCGTTGGCGTGAACTTTTCCGAAGTGCCGCTAGACAACGTGACCAGTCACGCCGAACAATGGATACCCACAACTTGCCACAGCGTGAGCGGGATGCGGCTCGCTCCTTACACGCGCAAGCCATTGATCAACTCAATCTGTTACAACGGGGCTCAGACAGCTCAGCAAGCGATTTTTATTCTTATCGGTACCTTGCAACAGAGGCATTCCTACCTGGCTATAACTTCCCTCGCTTGCCATTAACAGCCTTTATTCCTGGTAGCGGCGACCGCAACACCAAAGGCGCATATCTGCAGCGTCCTCGATTTTTGGCCCTATCCGAATTCGGACCAAGAAGTCTCGTGTATCACGAAGGTAGGGCATACAGGGTTACTGCCGCTCAGCTATCGACACGTGGTGAATCGGCAGCTGGCAGCATGCTCAATACCGATACAGCAACTATCTGCCGCAGTTGCGGTGGTGCACATTTCCATTCCGATCCTGCTGACCGTGGGCGCAGCCATTGCTGGGCGTGCGAGGCTCCACTAACAGACAACGCCGATATCGTTTTGAATCTGTACCGCATTGAAAACGTTCGCACTTCCCCGGCAGAGCGTATTACGGTAAATGATGAAGAACGTCAGCACCAAGGATTTGATCTACAAACGATTTTCAGGTGGGCTCGACGCGAAAGTGGCCATCCAGACGTACGGACAGTCAGGGCAGAAGATGCTGAGGGCGCAATCGCCACGCTTCGTTATGGACCAGGTGCGGAGATAAGCAGACTGAACAAAGGATTGCGTCGCCGTGCTAACCAGACTCAACACGGCTTTGCTGTGAACCCCTTGAATGGCAATTGGGCCAAGATGGATGAGGATGATGGCGCGGAACCGGATCCAACGCGAACTTCCAACCAGTTAATCGTTCCTTGGGTTATGGACAGAAAGAACGCGCTGCTGCTTCAGCTTTCAGAAGAAGGCGCACCTGAAATAACCGTTGCAACAGTTCAATACGCATTGAAACGCGGCATTGAGTCTGTCTATCAACTGGAAGAATCCGAGCTACTGGCCGAGCCATTGCCAGACAGGAAGAATCGAAGTGGTGTGCTTTTTTACGAAGCCACTGAAGGCGGTGCTGGCGTATTAACTCGACTAGTGCATGACGAAGAGGCTGTGGCAAGAGTTGCATATGCAGCTCTTAAAGTACTGCACTTTGATCTTCCAGCATACGGCGAGCCTCTTCCTGCCGGAGATCATTTGCATGACGTGAACGGAACAAAATGTGTAGCGGGCTGCTATCGCTGTGTTTTGTCTTATTACAACCAACCCGATCACTTGGTTATAGATAGGCGCGACAAGGCAGCACGTGCTTTGCTACTGCGTCTGGCAGGTGTCAAAACGCAACTGCTTGCTGCAAATGATATCGGGCCGCCACCCAGTGCACAAGGACCATCCAGTGATTCGTCAGAATCACCAACGGCAGCTTCTGCGGAAACTTTAATGGGATTCAATGTGGCGAAGTTAGGACTACCCGAGCCCAGTGAAACTGGCGCGACTTTGGCGGAGGTAGCCACTATTGCGATTTGGCGAAGCAAACGAATTGCATTGGTCTTGGAGGGCATATCGCCCAACCCATTGATCGATCGTGGCCTGGAGGTCGTTTTATGGCCGCTATCGCCTTCGGGCCAAGAAGAAGCCGTAAAAAAGCTCGCCAGTCTTCTTAATTGAGAAAATAATTTATGAGTGCAGTTTTATCTGATCTTGGAAACGCCATCCTCCCGCCTGGTGCTTTGGTACGCGCACGCGGTCGGGAGTGGATCGTTATGCCTGGCAGCAGTCCTGAGCGTCTACGCCTTCGCCCATTGTCCGGAAGCGAGGCGGACGTCGCCGTAGTGTCTCCTGCGTTAGAAGCCACATTTGACCCGGTAGTGCCTGCGACCTTTCCATCTCCAACAGTCAAGCAGCCCGCAAATCACGAAGAAGCGCTTCTCTTACGTGATGCCCTGCTGATGTCACTGCGAAGGGGTGCTGGTCCCTTTCGAAGTTTTGGGAACTTGGCTTTTCAACCCCGCGCTTACCAATTAGTTCCGCTCCTGATGGCGCTCAAACAGGATGTGATACGACTCTTAATTGCAGATGACGTTGGTATCGGAAAAACCATTGAGGCTGGGATGATCGCGCGCGAGCTTCTTGATAGAGGCGAAATTCGACGATTTGCTGTTCTTTGTCCACCACACCTGGTTGAACAATGGATCCAGGAGCTCGACGACAGATTTCATATTAAAGCCGTTGCTGTCACTGCGGCAAGTGCAGCTCGACTTGAGCGAGGTCTGCCAGTTACCGACAACATTTTTACAGTTCACCCACACACCGTTGTGAGCTTGGACTACATCAAGAGTGACCGTCGGCGAGGTGACTTTGCCAGTCGTTGCCCTGAGTTGGTGATTGTGGATGAGGCTCATACCTGCGCAGGTAGCGGTGGAGGCCGTCATCAACGTCATGATCTATTACGACTGCTTGCAACAGACGAGCAGCGACACATGCTGTTTCTAACAGCGACCCCTCACTCCGGGGACGAAGACAGTTTTCACAGTCTTCTTGGACTACTGCACACCGATTTCCAACAACTGGGTAGCGTGACAGGCACCGCCCGCGATGAGTTGCGAAGACGCTTATCGGTTCACTTTGTGCAGCGCCGTCGCCAAGATATCAACGAATGGAACGATGAGGGTGTTTTCCCCCGACGCGAAACAACTGACCTTCCCTATAACTTAAGTGGTGGATGGGGTGTGTTCTTTGATGCTGTGTTGGACTATTGCTCAGAAGTTGTCGAGCGTGCGGGCACCGACCAACGCCGCCAACGTTTAAATTTTTGGGGTACTTTAGCCTTGATGCGTAGCGCGGCAAGTAGTCCGGCTGCCGCATTGCAATCTCTTCGAACGCGCATCGCAACGCAGGTAACCGAAGCCGATGAGGATGTATTGCGTGAACGGGTATTCGATGGCGCAGAAGATGCCATGGTCGATGATGATGCTGAACTCCCGGCCGACAGTGCAGATCCAGGCCTAAAAAATCTGATAGCCCAAGCACAAACACTTGCGGGTGAAGGTGGTGACCCCAAACTCGCCGCCTTGCGCAACCATTTAGAAAAAGAGCTCCTAAATAAGGGCTTTGCCCCAGTCGTTTTTTGCCGCTATATCGCAACAGCACACTACCTCCACCACCACCTGAAAAGTAGATTTCCCGGAGTAACCGTCGGAGTGGTAACCGGCGAATTGGCTCCTGACGAGCGAAAGGCGGTGGTGGCCGAACTTGGCGAGGCCGATCGTCCTATGCTGATAGCAACAGACTGCATGTCTGAAGGCATCAATCTACAAGAGCATTTCAATGCCGTCATTCATTATGATTTGAGCTGGAATCCAACCCGTCACGAGCAACGAGAAGGTCGCGTTGACCGTTTTGGTCAAGAGAGTCGCGTCGTACGTGCAACTCTGATGTACGGACAGAATAATCCTGTTGACGCAGTTGTCTTGAAGGTCATTTTGCGCAAGGCAAAAAAGATTCGGGAGGAACTTGGTGTTCCAGTTCCATTGCCAGACAACGACCACTCACTAACTCAAGCGCTTATGCAAGCAGTGCTCAGTGGACAGCGCGGTCGTCAAAAGCAAGAGACATTTGACTTTGATGATCTTCCGGCTTTTCAGCAACTTGATGTCGCTTGGACTGACATGGCTGAGCGTGCAAAGAAAAACCGCACAGTCTTTGCTCAAAATCGAATCAAACCAGAAGAAGTTCTGCCTGAATGGGAAAAAATGCAGGCGGCTTTGGGTAACTCTGAAGATGTGCAGCGATTTACACAGCGAGCGCTGCGCCGCTTGGGTGGTGCATTGGAGGCCAGAAGTCCGACGGGAAACAAAGGTTATCGAGCACCGTTGGCAAATTTACCTGAAGATTTACGTGAGCGATTGTTAGCTGACGGAGTCAGTGGTACTGTCGGCTTGAGCTTTACAGTACCGGCCCCTGTGGGCACAAGATTCGTGCATCGTAGTCACCCGCTGGTGAGCACGCTAGCCGAAGGCTTGCTCGAGCGCACTTTGGCAGATGCTGGTCTTGAACAAGATCGCAATGTGACTGACCCTGCCATGCTTGGGCGAACAGGTTGCTGGGTAAGTTCCACCGTGCAATCCCAAACCACTATCCTGATGCTTCGACTTCGCCATCAGTTAAGCAGCGCAGATGCTCGTAGCGGCGACACACTCTTGGTTGAGGAAGCTATTGCTATTGCATTGCGATCGGTTGATGGCGGGAAGGGCGTTGAAATTCTTTCTGGAGATGAGCCTCTTCACTGGCTCACTGCACCTCCAGCAGAGACTATTGATGACCGTACAAGAGAGACGCGCGTATCTAGTGCTTTGGCTCAGCAAGACCAATGGATGCCAATTGTTGAAAATTTCGCTCGTGAGCGCTCTGAAATATTGCTTGCTGACCATCGAAGAGTACGCGAGGCGTCTCGATCTAAAGGCCGCTACGAAGTCACTCCTTTGTTGCCAGTAGATGTGATTGGCGTGTTTGTCTTGCTTCCGGCTTTAGGGCTTTGATTCGCCATGTCCAGAACTTCTACCGTTTTACACGTTGACACCCTCAGTATTGAGGGTGGATTATTCACTGCTGAATGGCTTGCAAAAGTATCTGCTCAGCAAGCAGCAATGCAAGCTGACGCAGACTATGGAGTTCGCGCAGGTTTCAACTTGCGCGAAGAAATCGGCTTCGCTTGGCGATCAGCCCAAACTCTTTGGCGACAATTCGACCAAGCACGCCAGCAGCCCAATGCAGATGCTTGGGGTATCAGCCAACATTTTTCGACCGAATTTTTGCGGCAGTGCTTTGCATTCAGCTTGGCGAAGCAAACTACGCCAATCGTCATTGCCGAGCGAAATTATCCTGTGCAATTTACCGCGCTAGAAGGCCATGTTCCGATTGTGATTTCGCCGCATGATGAGGTAAAGGCGTTGGATGTGGCACATGACCGCTTGGGCGACAACTCTGGTGAACGGATCAGAAAGCGCAGTGCATTTGGACTATTGCAAGAAAGTCTAAATGCTAAACCCGATGCTCTTTGGGGTGTAGCTACCAATGGCCTGCAACTCCGAATAGCTCGCGACAACGCCAGCTTAACTAGGCCAGCATGGGTCGAGGTCGACTTGGAGCGTCTGTTTACTGAGGAGCGATATGCTGATTTTTCAGTCATGTGGCTCCTCTTGCACGCTTCGCGGTTTGGGTCTGCAGGAAGTAATTACACGGATTGTGCTTTGGAGCAATGGCGTAACGCGTGTCGTGAACAAGGCACGCGAGCACGTGAGACCTTGCGCGGCGGAGTGGAAGCGGCCTTACTTGAACTTGGGCAAGGCTTTATTAGCCATCCTGCAAACACAGGACTTCGAGAGGCTTTAGCCACCGGTTCGTTGAATTCGCACGAATATTTGCGAGAACTACTCCGCTTGGTCTATCGGCAGATTTTTCTATTGACTGTCGAAGAACGAAACATATTGCATCGGACCGATGCGAGTTCTCAAGCTATCTCTCTTTATGCCGAGGGCTACAGCCTGCGCCGACTAAGAGAGCGTGCAGTACGCCGAAGTTCTCATGACCGTCATGGAGATTTGTGGGAAGCCTTGAAGCAAGTGTGGCAGGGGCTAGCTGTAGGTGAGCAGCTCTTGGCATTACCACCATTGGGGGGGCTATTTGAATCCATTCAATGCCCCGCACTGGATGCATGCAAGCTAGAAAACCGCCACCTGCTAAATGCGTTATTCCATCTTGCATGGTTAAGGCCAGAAGCCAATGCACCTTTGACGCGAGTCAACTGGCGGGATATGGGACCAGAAGAGCTAGGCAGCATTTACGAGAGCCTTCTTGAGCTTGTTCCTATGCTCAGCAACGAACACCGCCAATTCGGCTTTCATTCTGGTGCCGCCACACGAGGCAACGCTCGTAAGACCACCGGTAGCTACTACACGCATGATTCACTGGTTCAGGAACAACTAGATTCTGCGCTTGAGCCGGTAATTGCAGCAATTCTTGCCACACATCCTATTGGAGACGAAGCAGTCCAAGCCCTGCTTGAGATTAGCGTGATTGACCCTGCTTGCGGCAGCGGTCACTTTTTACTAGCTGCTGCGCGACGTATCGCCGGTCATCTGGCTCGGGTAAGAGCACAAATGCGAGATATACATCTCGGCGACAGTGGTCAACCCACACCCGATGATTATCGCCACGCTCTGCGAGATGTGGTTACACACTGCGTTTACGGGGTAGACATGAACCCCATGGCTCTGGAGCTGGCACGTATGGCCTTGTGGCTTGAGGCATACACGCCAGATGCACCACTTGGATTCATTGACCACCATTTTCAATTGGGAAATGCATTACTTGGAGTTATGGACCCCAAAGTAATTTTGGATGGTATTCAGGATGATGCCTATAAAGACCTGACCGGCGATAACATGGCGCTGTGTCGCGACCTAAAAAAACGAAACAAACAAGAGCGCACTGGACTGCAGCGCATGCGAGCCGCAGCAAGCTTCAGCCAAAGTCTGCAGTCTATGGACTTATTAGCCACGGCCTTGCCCTTGCAGCAGTTAGATGAGCTTCCAGATTCTTCTTTAGCTGATATTGCTGCCAAACGACAAGCGTATGAATCGTTACGACTAGCATCAAGTAACGACGGCCTATCACTGGCATTGAATTTATATTGCGCTGCTTATCTATTGCCCAAGCATGGCACTAATGAGGCAGACACCGTTGTTCCTACTACTCAAGACGTGATGAACGCGCTGCTAGGGCAACCTGTGACGAAGCACAAGAAAGAGGCTGCCTTGCAATTAGCTAAGAGTACTCCTTTGCTGCATTGGAAGCTAGGATTTGCGCAAGTGTTTGCTAGAGGTGGTTTCACAGTTGTGCTTGCCAACCCGCCTTGGGATCAATCGCAGTTCAATGATGTGGAGTTTTTTGCTAGTCGTCATCTCGAAATTTCTGAGCTTGCTGGCGACGCACGGAAACGTGCGATTGCAGGACTTGAAGTGACCGAACCGCTGCTATGGACCGAGTTTCAAAATCAGACTCACGCTGTAGAGGCACAAAATCAATTCTTTCGAGGCTCTCAGCGTTACCCACTGTCCGCAATTGGCAAACTAAATACATACCCTCTCTTTGCAGAAACTTGCCTAAACATATTGAACACGAATGGTCGCGCTGGTTTAGTTCTTCCAAGCGGAATTGCTACTGACGATTCAACAAGTACATTTTTCGGCGAAATCAGTAAGGGCCGAATTGTTCAACTTATTGATTTCGAAAATCGGGAAGGTATTTTTCCTGGTGTACACCGCAGTTATAAATTTTGTTTACTTACCATCGGTGCTGCACAAGAAGCAAGGTTCGCATTCTTTCTTGGCAATTCAGAACAACTTAAGGATACCCGTCGCAGTTTTACTTTGAGTGCAGCGGACATCGCACGCTTGAATCCGAACACACATACTTGTCCAATATTTCGAAGTCAAAAAGATGCAGAGATAACTAAAGGTATCTATCAACGCGTACCAGTCCTGTGGGATGAAGCTAAAGATGATGGAAATCCGTGGGGTATCACGTTTAGGCAAGGCCTATTCAATATGACAAGTGATAGCTCTCTGTTCCGGAATAGTCGTCGTCGCAATGAGTTGACCGACCCAGTGGCTTTGTACGAAGCAAAGATGGTTCATCAGTTTGACCACCGGTGGGCAACGTATGCTGGTGAAGGGGATGACTCGCGTGATATGACAGATGCTGAGAAGGAGGACGTTACCCAAGCAGTTACCCCTCGATATTGGGTTGATCGGTCAGAGGTTCAACGTTTACTGGCCGATAAAGGATGGACTCGTAGTTGGATCTTTGGTTGGCGGGGGGTTGCTCGAGCAACGGATGAACGGTCAGTAATCGGTGCAATTTTCCCTGCTGTTGGCGCTGGTAATTCACTACACCTGGTGATGCCCGATGAAATAAACAGTGCAGCAAGTGTTGGTGTTTTGTCAGGATCAATGTCGTCGTTAGTTCTAGACTTTGTCGCGCGCACAAAGCTCGGCGGGATCAACTTCAATTTTTTCATTCCAAAACAGCTACCCGTTCTTGCTCCAAGTGTTTATTCAAGTTCAGATTTTGACAAAATAGTGCCTAGAGTACTGGAGCTCACATTTACCGCCAACGACTTGAAGTGTTATTACGATGACGTAATGGCGGAAAACTCTGGATGGGACACACGCCCCGATGTAAATCGCGGCCAACCTTGGCGTTGGAATCCTGAGCGTCGAGCCATCATTCGTGCAGAGTTGGATGCCATCTACGCGCGACTTTACGGACTAACCCGCGAAGACTTGCGCTACGTGCTTGACCCGACAGAAGTTATGGGTGCAGACTATCCAAGCGAGTCATTTCGGGTACTGAAGGATAAAGAAATTCGCCACCTCGGTGAATACCGCACGCGTCGCCTTGTACTTGAAGCCTGGGACAAGTTGGAGCAAGGTGAGCTATGAATACCTCGACTGGCGTTATTGGATCTGCGTTATCGGTACTTGAGAGCCATGCGGTTCGCAAGGCCTCACGCGATGCGGGGTTTGATATTTTGTTCGAGCATCAGGGTGCAGTGGTTGGAGAAAGCAGTCACGCCCCACTGAAGTGCGCCATTTGGACTTCGACAAGTAACGGCTTCATCTTTGCCTTGTCGATGGACAATGTAGTGCATTCACTTGAGGCTGAAATTGGTCACGCCATCAATGCAGCAAGGTTACCCAGCACGTCATTCAACATGGCCGGTGCGTTCGAAGCCTCTGATATCTTCAAACTCGAAGCTAAGCTTAAAAGGGCTTGGCTACTTTCTCGCAGTCTGCCCAACGCACTGATTGGTCGCTTTGAGAAGGCTTTGTCTGAGGTCAGCACCACTGAACGTGAATCGACTGTTAGGCAGCGAGTCGGACAAAACCTGTTTCGAGAAGGATTGCTTGCTCTCTGGGGCGGTCGCTGTGCCATCACAGGACTTGATGCCCCTGAGATATTGCGAGCCAGCCATGCAAAGCCGTGGGCAGATAGCTCAGACATTGAGCGCTTGGACGTCTTCAATGGTTTGCTATTGGCGGCACATTGGGACGCTGCCTTTGACTCCGGCCTCATCACGATTTCAACAAGCGGGCATGTCATCCCAAGCGCTGCACTTTCGCATGCGACTATTGAGGTTCTCAGACTATGTGAAGGTCTTTGCATCCGGCTTCAACCACAACATGAACCTTACCTGGCGTGGCATCGTGAGCAAGTGTTTAAGCAGTTGTAGACTGACAATCAAAAACAGCTGAACAACGAAATTTCATTCAACTTGGTTCACAGCCTGCATTGCCGAAATCTGCAAACTCACGGCTCGGAACCAAGTCCGAAAAAGTCACGAGGTTTTGAGACAAACGGGGTTTGAGACGCCTTTACCGGGCCAATGGCGCAGATCGCAGTCAGGAGCCCAAAGCAAAAAGCCCCGCGTGGTGCGGGGCCTGAGGCTGCCTCAAGGCCTGATGAGCAGGTTTGAGGTTTTTGTACTGGCGGGCAACTAAGGATACGAACGATCGGTATCTGCGCTAACAGTCTGCTACCCCACTTTTCAAATCTCTCCTAAGCACCTACCAAACCAGCAACTGTTAGCACTCAGCCGCTTAGAGTTGTTTTTATTGCTCAACTCTCCTAGGCGCGGCGTCAAAAAGAATGGCACCTTTTGAGAGTGCGTAAGTTGTTGATTTTTAAGGACTCCGACTTGTTGACTGGCTACTCTCAAGTCCACAAGTTTTGGAGAATGGAGAGTAAAAATAGGCCAAAAAGCTGTTTTTCATGGTGTTTTTTTAGGACGAAGACAACACCTAAAAACGGCGAAACCCCGCAGAGACAGGGCCTCCACGGGGTTCTTAAAAAATGAGAGAGTGTTTCTCTCAAAATGCATATGGTGGAGCTGGCGGGAATTGAACCCGCGTCCACAAGCCATTTTCGTACAGTTCTACATGTGTAGTCGTCTGATTTGAGTCTCGTCAAACCAATCGCGCAGCGACACGCTATTGATCCAACCAGCAT
>JACCDW010133230.1_pt1 | contig 25015 bp, 22 predicted proteins | sample 7449781 | NCBI WGS metagenome assembly JACCDW01 (sample SAMN15323449, study PRJNA562643) | freshwater metagenome | isolation source: river surface water | place: USA:Blue River Watershed | collected 2017-08-18
CGTCCATGATGTTCGACTTGCCACAACCGTTGGGACCGACCACGCCGACCAGTTGGCCTGGCAGCATGAAATTGGTGGGTTCGGCAAAAGATTTGAAGCCAGACAGCTTGATCGAACTGAGACGCACTGGCGGTCCTTATTTGAATACCAAAGTGTCAATGAAAGGGGCCGATGGATCGGCCAACGCATCCCTTAACTATACCTGTGAAGCCAGGCCCGAACCTCGGCCAGCCACAGGCCCAAGCTGGGCAAGACGGCCCTGGCCCGTGGTTCGCCCAACTCATGTTGGCCCTGTCGGCAAGCGTCGTCGGCCAGGGTCAGGGCTTCGTACAGCGCGGGCACCGCAAACATGCCCGCCATGCCCTTGAGGGCGTGCAAAAGGCGGTGCAGGGTCTGGGCATCTTCCCCTCGGGTGAGTGCCTGGTTCAGGGCCATGGTCTGGTGCGCCAGATCGTCGGCCAAGGTCTGCATCAGGGGGCGCAAATCGGCAGCATCGAGGGCATAGTCGCTCAAGCGATGCAGGTCCAGCCAGGAAAAGTGGGGCGGGGGGTTCACACAAGGGATAATAACCGCATGAATCCCTTGCTGAACAGACTGCAGCCTTACCCATTTGAGCGCTTGCGTCAACTGTTTGCCGATGTGCAACCCAACCCGGCCCATCGGGCCATCAGTTTGGGCATTGGCGAGCCCCGTCACGCCACGCCTTTGTTCATCAAAGAAACGCTGATGGGGGCGTTTGGTGCCCTGGCCGCCTATCCCCCGACCGCCGGGGACCCGGCCCTGCGCCAGGCGTGTGCGGGCTGGTTGGAGCGCCGCTACGGCTTGAAATTGGACCCGGCGACCCAGATCCTGCCGGTCAACGGGTCGCGTGAGGCGCTGTTTGCCTTGGTGCAGACGGTGATCGACCCGACCCCGAATGCCAGTGGTCAACGACCCATCGTGGTGTCGCCCAATCCGTTCTACCAAATTTACGAGGGCGCGGCCCTGCTCGCCGGTGCCGACACGTTTTACGCCCCCAGCGTGCCCGAGCGCAACTTCGCCATCGACTGGGACCGCGTGCCGCCAGAGCTGTGGGGGCGCACCCAATTGGTGTTTGTTTGCTCACCAGGCAACCCCACCGGGGCCGTCATGCCCTTGTCCGAATGGGCCAAACTCTTTGAACTCAGCGACCGCCATGGGTTCGTGATTGCTTCTGATGAGTGTTACAGCGAAATTTACTTCCGCGACGAGCCGCCGTTGGGCGGACTGGAAGCGGCCGCTCGGTTGGGTCGGACCGACTTTCGGCGTCTGATCGCTTTCACCTCCTTGTCCAAACGCAGCAATGTACCGGGCATGCGCAGCGGCTTTGTGGCGGGGGACGCAGGGCTCATCAAACCGTTCTTGCTCTACCGCACCTACCACGGCAGCGCCATGAGCGGAATGGTCCAGGCCGCCAGCATCGCCGCTTGGAATGATGAGCAGCACGTGATCGACAACCGCCACTTGTATCGGGAGAAATTCGCCCAAGTGACGCCGGTTTTGCAGTCGGTTCTGGACGTGCGACTGCCCGACGCCGGCTTTTACCTGTGGGCGGCCGTCCCCGGCGGCGATGACACGGGCTTCGCACGGGATTTGTACGCCCAATACAATGTGACGGTGCTGCCGGGCAGTTATCTGGCCCGCGAATCCATGGGACACAACCCTGGTCAGGGCCGTGTGCGCATGGCCCTGGTGGCGGAGACCGCCGAGTGCTTAGAGGCCGCCCATCGCATCGTTCAATTCATTCAATCCAACGCAAAGAACCGACCATGAGCCAACAACTGGAAACCCTGATCAACAACGCCTGGGAGCAACGCGCCCAACTCTCTCCCGGTGCCGCCCCCAAGGAGGTCCTGGATGCCGTCGAGCACGTGATTGCCGAGCTCAATGGGGGGCGCCTGCGCGTGGCCACCCGCAGCGGGGTCGGTCAGTGGGAGACCCACCAATGGATCAAAAAAGCCGTGTTGCTGAGTTTCAGGCTCAAGGACAACGAGGTCATCAAAGCCGGTGAACTGGGGTTTTATGACAAGGTGCAGACCAAATTTGCCCACCTTGACCCCGAAGAGATGAAAAAGAGCGGCGTGCGCGTCGTGCCTCCCGCCGTGGCCCGCCGCGGCAGCTACATCGCCAAGGGCGCGATCCTGATGCCCAGCTATGTCAACATTGGCGCCTATGTCGATGAAGGCACGATGGTCGACACCTGGGCCACCGTGGGCTCGTGCGCCCAAATCGGTAAAAACGTGCACCTGTCTGGGGGCGTGGGCATCGGTGGCGTGCTCGAGCCCCTACAGGCCAACCCAACCATCATCGAGGACAACTGCTTCATCGGCGCTCGCTCCGAGAGCGTCGAAGGCGTGATCATTGAGGAAAACTCGGTCATCTCGATGGGGGTCTACATTGGTCAGAGCACCAAGATTTACGACCGCGCCACGGGCCAGGTCACTTACGGGCGCGTGCCTGCTGGATCGGTGGTCGTGTCGGGCAACCTGCCCAGCGCCGACGGCAAGTACAGCCTGTATTGCGCCGTGATCGTCAAGCGGGTCGACGCCCAGACCCGCGCCAAGACCAGTCTCAACGACTTGCTTCGCGATTAAAGGCCATGTCCCCTGCCCTGTCCCTGACCGAGGCCCTGATTGCCCGTCCCTCGGTCACCCCCGATGACGCAGGTTGCTTGGATCTGCTGGGGCAACGCTTGGCTGGCGTTGGCTTTGCTTGCGAGCGCCTCGACAGTGGCCCCCAGACTTTTCGGGTCAGTAACCTGTGGGCCTTGCGTGAAGTCGCGGCCGCGCCGACCCTGGTCTTTGCCGGTCACACCGACGTGGTGCCCACCGGCCCCATCGATCAGTGGGTCAGCGACCCGTTCACGCCCACCCATCGCGACGGCAAGCTCTACGGGCGCGGCGCGAGCGACATGAAAACCTCGATCGCGGCCATGGTGGTGGCGACCGAGGAGTTTTTGACCCGCTGCCCCAACCCTGCGTTTTCCATCGCCTTTTTGCTCACCAGTGACGAGGAAGGCCCCGCCGTGGACGGCACGACCGTGGTCTGTGAAGCGCTCAAGGCCCGGGGGCAGCGCTTGGACTGGTGCATCGTGGGCGAGCCGACCTCGGTTGAGCGCACCGGTGACATGATCAAAAACGGGCGTCGCGGGACCTTGAGCGGCAAACTTCGCGTCAAAGGCATCCAGGGACACATCGCCTATCCCCAACTGGCTCGCAACCCGGTGCACGACCTGGCCCCTGTCTTGGCCGAATGGGTGGCCACCACTTGGGACCAGGGCAACGATTACTTCCCGCCCACCAGCTGGCAGGTGTCCAACATCCACGCCGGCACGGGCGCCGGCAATGTCATCCCCGGCGAGTGTGTGGTCGATTTCAACTTTCGCTTTTGCACCGAATCCAGCGTCGACAGCCTGAAGTCGCGCATCACCGAGGTGCTCGACCGCCATGGCGTTGAATACGAACTGACTTGGGTTCTGGGGGGCATGCCCTTTTTGACCCCTCGGGGCGATTTTGTCGACGTGGTTCAGGGCGCGATCCGCGATGTCGCAGGCATTGAGACCGAACTCTCGACCACCGGTGGCACCAGCGACGGCCGATTCATTGCCCAGATCTGTCCCCAGGTGATCGAGCTCGGCCCGCCCAATGCCAGCATCCACAAGATCAATGAGCATGTCGCCGTGGCCGACATCGACCCTTTGAAAGACATGTATCGCCGCATCCTGGAGCGCCTGCAAGAGCGCCACGCGGCCCGATGAGTCGACCCAGGACGGGTCATCAGGCCATGGACCATGTCGCCCAGCGATTGACGCAGGCCGGCGTGGCTTTGGGCCAGGGCACACTGAACCACCGGGATGAAGCCGCTTGGCTGGTCTTGTGGGCCCTCGGCTGGCCCCTGGACAGTGACGATCAGGCCTTGAACACCCCCTTGAGCACGGCTCAATGGCAGAAGATTGAGGCGCTGCTGGACCGCCGCGTCCAGAGCCGAGAACCCATGGCCTACCTGAGTGGTGAGGCCTGGTTGCAAGGGGTGCCCTTCATCGTGGATGGCCGCGTGATCATCCCGCGCAGCCTGATCGCCGAAATTTTGGCCGAAGGCGTGCTGGATCCCTTTGTGCCCCCCGTTGCTGCCCGCGTGCTCGATCTCTGTACCGGAAATGGCAGTCTGGCGGTGTTGTGCGCGATGGCTTGGCCTCAGGCCCAGGTGGACGCCGCTGACCTCAGCACGGACGCCCTTGATGTCGCCCGCCTGAATGTCAACCGCCATGGCCTGACCCAGCAGATCCGTTTGATGTGCGGCGATGGCTTGGCGGTCGCCGATGGCCCCTATGACCTGATCGTGTGCAACCCACCCTATGTCAACGCCGACAGCATGAAGGCCCTGCCCCCCGAGTTCAAGCAAGAGCCCGAATTGGCCCTGGCGGGCGGGCCGGATGGCATGGATTTCATACGCCCCCTGCTCGCCCAGGCACATCGTCACCTGAAGCCAGGCGGTGCATTGGTGCTGGAAATTGGCCACGAGATCGACCATTTTCTGCGCGCCTTCCCGGCGCTGGGGGGGCTGTGGCTGCCCACCAGCGCGGGGGATGAACAGGTGGTGTTGCTGACCCAAGAGGATTTGCGGGGCGTGTCGGCATGATCGTTTTGGAGGGGATCGAACTGCGCCGTGGCGCCCGCGTCTTGCTCGCGGACGCCAGTGTCACCCTGCACCCAGGTGAAAAAATCGGTCTGGTGGGCCGCAACGGGGCGGGTAAATCGAGTCTATTTGCCCTGTTTGCGGGCCGGTTGCACGAAGACCAAGGTCAGTTCAGCATCCCCACCCAGTGGCAACGCGCCGAGGTCGAGCAGCACATGCCCGAAACCGATCAGGGGGCGACCGACTTTGTACTGGCCGGTGACCAGCGGCTGACCCAAGCCCAAGCCCAGCTGAGCCAGGCCGAGCAAAGCGGCGAGGGTGAGCGGATCGCCCACGCCCATGCCGAGCTTCACGACGTTGGGGCCTTTGATGCCCGGGCGCGCGCCCAGAGCCTGATTTTGGGTTTGGGCTTCCAAGTCGATGCGCTGGATCGACCGGTCAACAGCTTTTCGGGTGGGTGGCGCATGCGACTGCAGCTGGCCCGCGCCCTGATGTGCCCATCGGACCTGTTGTTGCTCGATGAGCCGACCAACCACTTGGACCTGGATGCCTTGATCTGGTTGGAGGGCTGGTTGCAGCGCTACCCTGGGACCTTGATCGTGATCAGCCACGATCGTGAGTTTCTCGACGCCGTGACCCGAGTCACCCTGAGCATCGGCCACGAGCGACTGACGCGATACAACGGCCCTTACACCGCATATGAGCAGTGGCAAGCCGATCAGCAGACCTTGCAGCAAGCGGCCTTCGAGCGCCAACAGGACAAGATCGCCCACCTGCAAAAATTCATCGATCGATTCAAAGCCAAAGCGACCAAGGCCAAGCAGGCACAAAGCCGGGTCAAGGCGCTGGAGCGCATGGAAAAGCTCGCCCCGGTGTTGGCCCAAGCGGACTTCCAGTTTGAATTCAGACCGCCTGAAGCCATGCCCAATCCCATGTTGGCCTTGCGCCAGGCCCAGGTCGGCTACACCGCTGCCGGTGGGCAAACCACCCCCATTTTGGACGGGGTGAACCTGTCGGTGTTACCGGGTCAACGCATCGGGATTTTGGGGGCCAATGGCCAAGGCAAATCGACCCTGGTCAAGACCCTGGTCGGGCAACTGCCCTTGCTCCAAGGCCAACGTGCCGAAGGCAAAGGCCTGGCTTTGGGCTACTTCGCCCAGCAAGAGCTCGACGTGCTGTCCTTGAACGAGACCCCGCTGGACCACATGGTCCGATTGGCGCGCCAGGTCAGCCCCCAAGCCCGCGAGCAAGAGTTGCGCAACTTTCTGGGTGGTTTCCGGTTTCCTGACGAGTTGGCGCGGCAGCAGGTCGGAACCCTCAGCGGGGGCGAGCGCGCCCGCTTGGTGCTGGCCATGTTGGTCTGGCAAAAGCCCAACCTGTTGCTGCTCGACGAGCCAACCAACCACCTGGACTTGGCGACCCGCGAGGCGCTGGCCATGGCCCTGAACTCATTTGAAGGCAGCGTGTTGCTGGTCAGCCACGACCGCGCCCTGCTGCGCTCGGTCTGCGATGAATTCTGGCTGGTCACCGGGGGGCGCGTGGGTCCGTTTGACGGTGATTTGGAAGACTATCAAAAGCACCTGCTCGAAGAAGCCAAGCGCTTGCGTGAATCGCTCAAAACCAACCCGGTCAGCGACGGCGGCATGACCAGCACCGACGAGGTCAACCCTAAATTGCAGCGCCAACAAGCCGCCCAAAAGCGTCAGGCGCTGGCCGAGCAAACCCGCCCCTGGCGCAAAGAGTTGGGGAAAATCGACACCCAACTGCCTCAACTCAACCGCGAGCGCGAGGCCCTGCTGGCCCTGGCCATGACGCCTGAGGCCATCGACGACATGGCCGAATGGGGACGCCGATGCAAGGCACTGGATGAGCAAATCAGCCAACTGGAAGAGCGTTGGCTGGCGCTTTCAGAGATGATTGAAGGGGCGGGGCAAACCCATTGAGGGTTTCATGACCTGTCCCTCGATTTGGACTTGGTGTGCCAGCGCCAAGCCGTCTCGATGATCTGATCCAGTCGATGAAAGCGTGGCTGCCAGCCCAAGTGTGAAACGGCTTGGCTGGCATCCCCCACCAACCGCGCCGGATCGCCCTCGCGACGTGGGGCCATTTGAACGGGAATGGTTTTGCCCGTCACGGCTTGAGCCACCTCGATCACCTCCTTGACCGAATAGCCTTGGCCATTGCCCAGGTTGTAGCAATCGGTTTTCGCGCCGCGTTCCAAGGCTTGCAGCGCCAACACATGCGCGGCAGCCAAATCGGTCACGTGAATGTAATCGCGGATGCATGTGCCATCTGGGGTGTCGTAATCGTCGCCAAAGACCTGAATCGCATTTCGCTTCCCCATGGCCGCGTCCAGCACCAAGGGGATCAGGTGCGTCTCGGGATCATGGTCTTCTCCGATGTGTCCCTCAGGATCAGCGCCAGCGGCATTGAAGTAGCGCAAAGACATCGAGCGCAATCCATGCGCCCGATCAAAGTCGGCCAAGATGCGCTCCACCATCCACTTGGCGGTGCCGTAAGGGTTGATGGGACTTTGTGGATGGTCCTCGCGAATGGGCACTTGCTGGGGTATGCCATAAGTGGCGCAAGTGCTGGAAAAAATGAATCGGTTTATGCCATGGTCACGCGCGGCTTCCAATAGGGTGAGTGTCCCAGCCACGTTGTTTCGATAATATTTGCCTGGGTCTTGAACCGACTCACCCACATAGGTGAAGGCGGCAAAATGCATGATCGCCGTCGGTCGATATTTGGCGATCACCGCATTCAGTCGCTCTCGATCGGCAATGTCCCCTATTTCTAAAGGCCCCCAACGCACGGCCCAATCATGTCCGTAAACCAAATTGTCATAAGTCACTGGGGTGTAGCCCGCTTGCGCCAAAGCTTTACAGGCATGGCTTCCAATGTAGCCAGCGCCTCCGGTGACCAAAACAGGCGACATGATGGGGAACTTGAACCAAGAAATAAAAATGAGGGGTTAACGCCCAATGTATCGTAAATAAATGGTAGGACGTGCAGGATTCGAACCTGCGACCAACGGATTAAAAGTCCGCTGCTCTACCAACTGAGCTAACGTCCCACGGTGTTTGACACCCGCAAAAAGCACACAAGTTGCCATTTGCTAAGCCTCACATTATAGCGTCATTTTTGCAACTTTTGCAAATGGCCATCTGCCAAATGCGCCATGACCCAACCCGCCGCGCACAAACCAAACGTCGCAGTCACACTGACCAGAGAGCCATAGCCACTGCAGTTGAGCGTGGCATCACACATGTCGGCCTCTTGAGGGCGAACCACAGGCTCGTTGCTGTAAACATAATGCCAACCCATGCGACGCCCAGCCGCTGGCGCGCCCGCCTTGCGCAAGCGTTGGCGCACTTGCGCCAGCAAAGGGTCGTGGGTGATCACGGACAGGTCCTCGATCGCGACCCGATGGGCCATGTGCTTGCCTCCGGCTGCGCCCACCCCAATGAAGGGGGTGCGATGGGATTGGGCCCACAGGGCCAAGGCACACTTGGCGCGCACCTGATCACAGGCGTCGACCAGGGCGTCGACCGGTTTTGCCAAAGAGCTCAAGAGGTCATCGCAGTTGTCTGCTGTCACCCAATCTTCGATGCACTGGACCATACAGTTGGGGTTGATTTGAGCGATTCGCTCCTTCAGGGCGAGCACTTTGGCCTGACCAACGGTGCCCTCCAGCGCCTGGATTTGTCGGTTGATGTTGGATTCTGACACCTGATCCAAATCGATCAAGGTCAGATGCCCCACGCCCGTGCGGGCCAAGGCCTCGACGGTCCACGAGCCCACGCCCCCAACCCCCACCACCACGATGTGTGCGTGTCGCACGCGATCTGCCGCTTTGGGGCCCCAAAGCCGATCCAAACCGGAGAACCGGCGCCGCAGGTCAACGTCAGCGACCATCAAACTTGACGCTCAAGGCGCCAAATCTGGTATTTGAAACCCAACAAAGCGCCGACGACAATGAACGCCAAGGCCATGAACGCGTTGAATGCCAGGGTGGACACGCCGCTCAGACCCTGACCAATGGTGCACCCCAGCGCGGTCACGCCGCCTACCCCCATCAAAACAGCCCCCAAGAGGTGATGACCCAGATCGTCTACGCCGCCAAACCCCTCCCAACGGAAGGATCGGGTGAACAAGGAGCTGACAAAAGCACCGGCAATCACCCCCAGGGCAATCATCACCCCCAGGGTCAGCACCTTGGATTTGTCACTGAAAAACATCAGCCAATCGAGCACGTAGGCCATGGGCGCCACAAAGCTGAGCGATTCCATGCGACCACTGTTGGTGGCCACGTAGACCTGTTCCAGGGTGAGTGGGTGTTCATCGACGAAGCCCACGTGTCCGGTCAACCACCACATGGCGGCCACGATGCCCCCACAACCCAGTCCAGCCCACAGGTTGGTGGCGGTCCAAAAGTCTTTGTGCCGCAACACCCACAGGGACAGCATCAGGCCCAAGGCCAAACCCACCCAAGCGGCGCCTTGCGTGGGGTCGAGCCCCAGGGCGACGGAAAGCCAATGCCCCAAGCTGGCGTTGGGTTCCATGCTGACATAGACCTGATCGACGGTGCTGTTGCGAAGCACCGCTGTGAGGCCACGCAAGGTGGCAAAGGCGCTCACCCCCATGACCACAAACACCACCCAGGCCTTGAGGTTGCCGGTCCCGACCCGGATCAGGGTCTTGTTGCCGCACCCAGACGAGAGCACCATCCCCAGGCCAAAGAGCAACCCCCCCACGCCAGTGGACAGCCAACTGAACCGGGGGGTGATGTAGAGGGCATCGGTGGGCCGGATTTGACCGCTCAGACTCAGCAGGGCAAAACCGATCATGGCCACGCCCATGGCCAGCATCCACTGGCGGGCGCGCGACCAATCCCCCATATTGACCACATCGCTGATCGCGCCCATGGTGCAAAAATGCGTGGCCTGGGCAATGGCACCAAACAAAAACGCGAGGGCGAAGCCCGACCACAGAACCCACTGGGTCAGCGAGGCGAAAACAGCTGGGTCCATGAAGACGGCCTTTGGATCATTTGAGCTTCGACAGGCGCTCTTTGGCGGCTGCAGCGGCTTCGGAACTGGGGTGGGCCTTGATCAGGTCTTCAAGGGTTTTGCGGGCCGACTTGGGTTCCTTCATCTCGATCTGACAGTTGGCAATGGCCAGCCACGACTCGGGCGCACGCGCGTGATCGGGGGCCAGTTGAATCAATTGCCGAAAGGTCGCCACCGCCGACTTGTAATCGCGGGTGGCGTATTGGGCATTGCCCAGCCAGAACAAAGACTGGGGCAAGTAAGCGCTGTTGGGGTAACGCCGGTTGAAGTCGGCAAACATCAGGCTTGACGCGGCAAAGTCGCCCTTGCGAAACACCCCGAGGGCTTGCTCGTAATCTTTGACCTCTTGCGGCTCGATTTCTTTTTCAACGCCGTCAATGGTGACCCGCACGGGCTCAAATTTGCGCAAACGTTCTTCAACCCCTTGGGCCTGGTCCTTGAGCCGGCGCTGGGTGTCCGAGAGTTCTTTCACCAACAGGTCACGGTCACCCTGGGCTTTGGACAATTCGGCTTTCAGACCGTCGATTTGCGATTGCATGTCCAACAGGGCGCGTCGCATCTGTTCGCTGTCATCGGCCCCAGCCAGAGACTCTTTGCCCAGGCGTTCGGTCTGCTGGCGCAGGACCTCGACCTGCTTGCGCAGCTCCAAAATGGCCAGTCGGGCCTCTTTGTCCTCCAAAAAGGCCCAAGCGGGCGCGCTGCCCACGACCAGGGCCAAGCACAGCAAAGAGGTTCGAACAAGCCAGCGCATGATCAGCGGTAGTTGAACTCAACGCGACGGTTCTTGGCGTAGGCGGCTTCGTTGCTGCCCATGACCGCCGGCTTTTCTTCGCCGAAGCTCACGGCCTCGATCTGGTTGTCGGCCACACCAAGCAGGTTCAAGGCCTTGCGCACGGCTTCGGCGCGCTTCTGACCCAGGGCCAGGTTGTATTCACGCCCACCCTGCTCGTCGGCGTGGCCTTCCAGGTTGGCACGGCGCTTGGCATCGGCACGCAGGTAACGGGCATGGGCCTCGATCAAGGGTTTGGCTTCGGTCTTGATGACGAAACTGTCAAAGTCAAAATACACCACTTTCTCAACACCGGCAGGTCCGGGATCGATGCCTCGGGTTTGCATGGCGGTCACGGGGGCCACGCTCGATTGGCCCTGGGCCGAAGGCGTCACGGCGGTGCCGGCCTTGTCCTCAACGGGGACATCATCGAGTTTGACGCCCGAGGCGCATGCAACCAGCAGCAGGGGCAAAACCAGGGCAAGAAGGTGTTTTTTCATTTGACTTTCCTTGTTCAAAAAATTCAGGGGTGAAATGGGCCCCAATGGGGTTCCCGAATGTCACCGCTTTGGCCTGCAAGTCGGGCGGTGATCTTGCCGTCCAGGGTCGTGGTCATGAGCGCTTCACGACCTGACGACTGGGTGGCGTACACCAGCAACCGGCTGTTGGGCGCAAAACTGGGTCTCTCATCGGCCACGGTTTCGGTGATGGCGGTCACTTTTTCAGATTGCAGGTCCATCAGGTGCAATTTGAACTGCCCCCCTACGCGGGAGACATACGCCAGCCATCGCCCGTCGGGGCTGATGTTTGGAGAGATATTGTAATTGCCGCTGAAGGTCACGCGCTGAACTGGACCGCCCCGGGCAGGGGTGCGATAAATTTGAGGCGAGCCGCCACGGTCACTGACGAAGTAAATGGCCGACCCGTCCGGCGAGAAAACAGGCTCCGTGTCGATGCTGTTGGATTGGGTCAACCGCTGGGGCTCACCGCCAGCGGAGGGGATCAAGAAAATCTGCGATCCGCCTTCGCGACTCAGCGTGACCGCCACCGTACGCCCATCGGGGGACCAGGCTGGGGCGCTGTTCGAGCCCTTGAAGTTGGCCAAAACCCGCCGTTTTCCAGAGGCGACGTCGTGCACATAAACGACGGGTTTGCGGGTCTCGAACGACACATAGGCCAACTCGCGACCGCTGGGCGACCAACTGGGGGAAATGATCGGTTCCGGGCTGTTCAGGGCGGGCTGCGCGTTTTCGCCGTCGGCGTCGGCAATCCAGAGCGTGAACTGGTTGCTGCGCTTGGTGACATACGCCAGGCGGGTTGAAAAGACCCCCTTTTCGCCGGTCAGTCGCTCGTAAATCTGGTCGGCCATGCGGTGCGCCGCCAGCCGCAAATCAGCGGCCACCACGACAAAACTGGCGCCCCCCAGGTCTTGCGACTTGACCACGTCCCAGAGCCGGTAACGCACATCAAAGCGGCCATCGGCCAGCCGCGTGACACTGCCAGTGACCAGGGCGTCGGCCCCACGGCTGCGCACACCGGCCAGATCCGGTCGGGCGTTCTCATCCAGGGTGTCGCTCAGGGCGATCTGGCGAAACAGCCCGCTGCGCTCCAAATCGGCCCTGACGATGGCCGACACCTGTTGTGGCGCCCTGCCCTCATCGCGAAAACTGGCCAAGGCGATGGGGATCTGCTGCATGCCGATGCCCGACACATCGACACGAAACTGGGCGTGGGCCATCGCCGCCGCACCCAGGGCCGTGCCAACCAAGACAATTCGACGGGTCAGAATCATGACACTAGAGGATTGAATTCGATGCCGCACATTCTAGGAGCAAAGGGGCCCGATTTGGCTCCAAGCGGACAAAGGTCAGTAAAATCCACAAGCCATGCCCTCCCTCAGCGTCATCATCGTCGCCAAAAATGAAGCCCACAACATTGTGGATTGTGTGCATTCGTGTTCGTTTGCCGATGAAATTCTGGTGCTGGACTCGGGCAGCACCGATGGCACGCCTGATCTGGCCCGACAGGCTGGCGCCAGGGTGATTGAGACCGATTGGCCAGGGTATGGCCCACAGCAGCAGCGTGGCATCGCGGCGGCGAGTTGTGATTGGGTTTTGTCGCTGGATGCGGATGAACGAATCTCACCTGAGCTGAGAGATGAAATCCTCCCGGCCATTGAGCACCCTCGGGCCGAAGGCTACCGACTGCCCAGGCTGTCGACTTTTTGTGGGAAATTCATCCACCACAGCGGTTGGCGGCCAGACTACACCTTGCGCTTGGTCCGGCGTGATTTGGCCGGTTTCACCGACCATTTCCTGCACGCGCACATGACGGTTCGGGGCAGCAGGGCTGATCTGTCCCAGCCCATCATCCATTACAGTTATCGAGATTTGCGCGATGTGCTCGACAAACTGGACCGTTACTCCAGCGGCAACGCGCGCGACATGGCCGGTCGGCAACTGCCTGTCAGAGGACTGGGACATGCCCTGGCTCACGGGTTTTGGGCATTTTTTCGCACCTATGTGATCAGGGCTGGGTTTCTCGACGGTGCGGCGGGCCTGATGCTGGCCATCTACAACGGCGAGTGCACCTATTACAAGTACCTGAAACATCGTGAAATGCAACTTGCTCGGCCATCGGGACTTCCGTTGTGAGTTCGACAGCGCAAAACCCTCGCACCCTCGTGCAGCGACTCCGGCGTTGTGGGCGTCACTTTCAAACCCCTTTTTACGCCTGGATCGCGGCCATTTTGGGCATGTTGGCCATATCGATCACCGAACCCCTGGTTCCCGCCTTGCTCAAACCTTTGCTGGACAAAGGATTTGTTTCTGGTGGACTCAATGTTTGGTTGGTTCCGATCGCATTGTTGGGTATTTTCTTTGTTCGCGGCGCTGGCACCTACATCAGCCAGGTCGCGCTGGCCAAAGTCGCCAACACCGGCGCCATGCGACTTCGTCTCAAACTTTTTCAGAAATTACAGCATGCGCAGCCTGCTCTGTATCAGCATGAATCGTCGAGTTCGATCAACAACACGCTGACCCACGAGGTTCACCACGGTTCCAGCACGATGGTGATGGCCTTGCTGACGCTGGGGCGTGATTCCTTGACCTTGATCGCTTTGCTGGCTTATCTGGTTTATTTGAATTGGCAGATGATCTTGATCGTCTCGCTCCTCTTCCCAGCGCTGTTTTGGGTGGTACAAGTCACGACGCGGCGCCTGGGTCGCATCAACCGTGAGAGCGTCCACGCCAACGATGTGCTGGCCTATGTGATCGAAGAAAATGTATTGGCCTACCGCGAAATTCGATTGCAGGGCGCGCAAAACCAGCAAGGCCATCGCTTTCAGCAGCAGGCGGAACAAGCCATGCGTCTGAGCATGAAAGGCACGGCAGCGGGGGCGCTCATCACCCCATTTACGCAACTGTTGGCGGCCTTGTCATTGTCTGGAGTGATCAGTTTTGCTTTGGTTCAAAGCAGCGCCCAAGGCATCAGCGTTGGCAGTTTCGCGGCTTTTGTGACGGGCATGCTCATGCTGATCGCGCCCATCAAACACCTGTCTGAAGTCACCATTCCCCTGACGAGAAGTTTGATTGCCCTCGAAAAGGTATTGGACTTTCTCGATCGATACCCCGACGAACAAGGCGGCACGCATGCCCCACAACGGGTTCAAGGGCGCGTCACGTTTGAGCACGTCCATGTTTCATTTGCTGGGCGTGAGCGCCCCGCCGTGGATCACCTGAGCCTGGATGTGGCACCCGGTGCAACCATCGCACTGGTCGGTGCTTCGGGTTCTGGCAAAACCACCCTGGTCAATCTGTTGCCGCGCTGGATCGAACCGACGGGGGGACGGGTCTTGATCGACCATGTGCCGGTGCAGGAGTTTGACTTGAATGCCTTGCGCCATCAAATCGGCATGGTGAGTCAGCAGGTGGTGATCCTGAACGACACCGTGTTCAACAACGTGTGTTTGGGGCAAGCACCAGACCGTGACCGTGCCAGGCAGTGCTTGGAATCGGCCAATTTGGGCGACTGGCTGGCTCAATTGCCACAAGGCATGGACAGCCTGGTGGGGCACAACGCCTCGCAACTGTCGGGTGGCCAACGTCAACGCCTGGCGATCGCCCGCGCCATGTACAAAGATGCCCCCATCCTGATTCTGGATGAAGCCACTTCGGCGCTGGACAACGAGTCCGAACGATTGGTTCAAGAGGCCTTGACCCGTTTGAGCAAGGGACGTACCACCCTGGTCATCGCCCATCGACTGTCGACCATTGAAAACGCCGATCGCATTGTCGTCATGGACCAGGGCAAGGTCATCGAGCAAGGCACACACGCGCAACTGATCGCACAACGTGGTGCCTATTGGAACTATGTCCAATTGGGCGAAAGGACCAGCACTTGAGCACTCAGGCCCCTCGGTGGTTGATCCTGGCCCACCCTTTCAACATGGATGGTCGAGCGGCCAGTCACACCATCACGGACAAGATCCCTCACCTGATGGCCCATGGCATCGAGGTGGTGGTCATCAGCGGCGTCACGGGAGAAAAAGACAGCCGTTTTGAACATCGCCAAGTGTGGTCGGCTGGTCCCTCAGGCTTCAAATTTGAGTTGCGCCATGTGTTGCGACAGCGACTGAAATCAAAGTTGGGTTATCGACTCGTCATGCTCATGGTCAGTCTGCTGTTGTTGCCCTTGATCTTCATTGAGCGGCTATTCAAACCGGTCGAGAGTTCATGGAGTTGGCAATTCAGTGCCCAAAGCCTTGGACGCCGTTTGGCCCAAGAAAAACCATTCGATCTGGTGTACTCGACCGCTGGGCCATTTGCCGCCCATCTGGCTGCGCAGCACCTGAAAAAGCAATTGGGTGTGCCCTGGCTGGCAGAAGTCCATGACCCCTTGGTGCTGCCCGGCACCACCCCACGCACCCGCCGTCAACGGGCCTATGCCGATGTCGAGGGGCGCATCTGCGCCGATGCAGATATCGCCATCTGGTTTACCGACCAAGCCATGGCCAGCGCCAAGGCCCGGCACCCCGTCCTGGGGGACAAAGGCCGCGTGATGTTGCCCGGTGTGGACGATCCCTTTCACGGTAAGTCCAGCCCCGCTCAGGTGCCAGGCACTCATTTGGTTTTAGGGCATTTTGGCTCGTTGTCTCGCAGCCGCACGCTGTTGCCCTTCGTCCATGCCTTGTCGCTGCTTAAAAGCCAAGCACCAGAGGTCTACACGGATTTGCGCATCCACATCTATGGCGGGCAACTCGACGAACCCTCCATGCAGGCGGCAGAACAACTCGCTGTCGCGGACCACATCATTCGGTTCGGACGCATCGAAACAGACCCAAAAACCGGGGTCAGCGGTCGCGACCAGGTGCTTCTGCGCATGCGCACTTGCGATGCCTTGGTACTGGTGCACGGTGACGATGCCATGTGCGCCGAATACATCCCCTCCAAACTGTATGAATACCTGTGGATGCAACGCCCCATCATCGCCACGGTGCACGATAACCCACAAATGGCCACGCTCTTGCGCCATCAAGGCCATTGGGTGGCCGAGAGTCCGCTCAGCCAGGGAGGCAGTGTCCAAACCGCGCCTGTGTTGGCTCGATTGATCGAGCAACTGTGGCGGCGTTGGTCAACAGACGGGTGCCCCGACTCGGGGAGGGCGCCGCCCTACACCACGGCGGCCTCCACCCAACAACTGATCGGGTGGGCCAAGTCGCTTTATCATTGAAGGCATGATGACCCCTTTGATCAGCGTGGTGGTGCTGGCCTACAACCAGTTTCAAAAAACCACCCTGCCCTGTCTCAACAGCCTGATCCCATGGCTGGGCGATCCTGAATTGGAATTCATCGTCTTTGACAATGCATCTCCCGATGGCAGCGGCGATTTGGCGAAAAACTGGTGTCAAAACCATCCCGCCGCTCAGTTCATTCAAAGTTCGAACAATCTGGGCTATGCGGGCGGCATGAACGCCGCGGCACAACATGCGCGCGGACAATGGCTTTTTTTGGTCAACAACGACACCGAGTTCGCACCCCACGCCCTGGAAGCACTCAAGCAAGTGCTGAAGTCTGCCCCCGCCAACACGGCCATGATCGGGCCAGTCACGAACGCCGCTGGCAACGGGCAACGACTATACGACCCAAGCAAGAGCAAAGAGGATTGGTTGGAATTGGGGGCTTGGCTGAACACTCATCCCACCGGCCTGCTGCTGCCCACCTATCGGTGCGATTTCTTTTGCATTGCGATTCGGCGGGATGCGTGGGATCAACTCAAGGGCTTGGACACCATTTTTGGCATGGGTTATTTTGAGGACTTTGATTTCAGCCTACGCCTCAGAGAGGCGGGGTTTGATCAGGCCATTACAGAAGATGTGTTCATCTACCATCAGGGGAGTGCGACTTTCTCGCAATCGCCTGAGATGAAACGGCTAATCAAGCGTAATAAGCAGATCATGAAGCAACGACACTGCGACGTTCGTTTCGTTCACACAAGAAAATCAAATTTAACCGTTTTAGAAAAAGAGTACATAAAAACGCTAAACAGCGACATCAGATTACAATTAAGGAGTCAAGCTCTTATGCTGGATTTACCTAAAAATCCGATAAAAAAACTATTTTGGAAATTAAAGTGCGAAGTCTATATAAAACAATTAATTCAAAAAAAATAATTGCCATGAAATTAAAATGATCGAAATCGAAAAAATATATCAAAATGCGTTAAGCGTGACCACTTTCAAAGTTGATTATATCTATCGAACATCGCCGACATCCTTCAGCCAGATTATTGAAATTTCCCGATAAATCAAAATGAAGATATTATTTATTTCAAGTCCGCACCCATCAAACGCAATTGAGGCGCCTGCAAAACTAATACTTGAAGGATTCAAGAAAATCGGCTATCACGCTGATCATGTAAATGCCTCCAAAGAGTTGAACCGAAAAGAACTCATTAATCTTCTAGAGAAAAATGATTATGACTTTGTTTTTACTCTTAACATAAGAACATTGTTGTTAAGAAAGCATATTAATAGAATATTTAAAATAATAAAATGTCCTATCATTGTATTTTTGCTAGATCATCCTGTATATCATATGGACGGCATTAGAAAAATTCTACCCAATGTTAAGCAAAGCATATGCCTGTTGACTCCGGATGAAATTCACCAAAGAATTCTTTCTGAATATATCCAAAAAAATAAATACACCCATGCAAGTGCAGTTTTTTTCCCTTGGGCAGCACCCATTGATTTACCCAATAAAAATCACAATATCCAAACATATGATTTATTATGTTTCTGCTCGCTGGATGGGGAAATTGAAAGCGGAACTTCCGAAAAAGAGTTCATTGATAGTTTAAATGAAAAATCAGAGAAAATTTACTTTGAAGAATTTTTTAATCAAATAGTCAATATTGATCTATCTACACCCTTAGAAATTCACTTCGAAAAGGGCTTTAAAAAGAAACTTGATTTTGACTCGCCAGAATTATGTGAAAGATTCGCTCAATTTGATTCTCTCGTCAAAAGAATAAGAAGGAATTTATTCGGCAAGATGATATTGAGCACCGCTACCAAATCGAATCTAAAACTCTGCCTTTGTGGCTCTGGCTGGGATAAAATAACCAATATCCATGATAATGTCACATTACTTGGCAGTGTTTCTTACATGGAGCAATTTGCCCTCTATGCCCAAACAAAGATATTGATTAACATCGATCCCAATTGGACAAACGGGATTCATGATAGAGTTTTTAATTCACTTGCGAGTGGGATCTCAGTTATTACGAATAAAAGCCATTACCTTCTGACGGATCCGATTCCAGAGAATAAGATAATTTTTTTCCAATATTTGAATGAACTACCAGAAAGAATAGAATATTTGGTGAATCACACCACTGTTTGTGATCAAATCAGTTTACCATCAGATACATGGTTTTCTAGAGCCAAATATTTACTTCAAACATTTTTGAGTCAAAAATGAAATCTAACTATCTTGTCGTTGGATGTGGTTTTTCCGGCGCAGTACTGGCATCTGAAATTGCAAAAAAGGGGCACACAGTACATATCATTGACCAACGAGAACACATTGGAGGAAATGCGTATGACTTTATTAATTCATATGGACTACGAGTTCATAAATACGGTCCGCATCTTTTTCACACTTCCAATCAAAAAGTAGTTGATTGGTTATCACAATTTACTGACTGGATTCCGTACAAACATCGAGTAAAGGCGTTACTGCGAGACGGAAGGTACGTCACACTACCGGTTAATCAAGAGACCGCCTCTATAGTTGGACCGGAGAATGTTCTTGATATTTTTTTCAAACCATACACGAAGAAAATGTGGGGTTTGGAGCTTGAAGATTTAGACCCAACGATTTTAAGTCGCGTCCCAATTAGAAATGATAATAATGAATATTATTTTCCCAATGACTCATTTCAAGCCATGCCTAAAAACGGCTATACCGCCATCTTTGAACGAATTCTTGATAACAAAAATATTTCAATAAATCTGAATAAAAAATTTCACAAAGATATGGAGGGTGAATATCATCATGTTTTTAATTCAATGCCGATTGATGAATATTTTGATTATCGCTTTGGCGAATTACCGTATCGATCAATCAAATTTCATCATCACACAATTCCAATGCCGGCTGCACTTCCTGTTGCAACAGTTAATTTCACGCATGATGAAGCGTTCACACGTGTTACAGAATGGAAAAAAATTCCAGGTCATGGCGACAATCTAAGCCACACCACTCTTACATTCGAAGAGCCATGCGATTATAAAGAAAATCAGATGGAGCGTTACTACCCAGTTAAAGACTTAAAAGGTATAAACCTCCAAACATACAAAAAATATAAAGACTCGGTTAGATCTAATATGACATTTATTGGTCGTTGCGGACAGTACGCATATTTAGACATGCATCAAGCGATTAGTAGCGCACTGGCGATTGCTCAAAATTTTCTTACTACTTGATTGGCTTCACTTTATGTATTTACCACCTGAATTTCCAGTCGAAGAAATTGAAACGACCTTGGAGGCTAATGCGTGGCTACACGATGCCTTCAACAAGAAACGTCCTTTTTCTTATATCCGACTTGGAAATACGGAAGCCATATGTATCTGTCTTTTAATGAACGGCAAAAAAGTTCCTCGAAAAATAAAGCCTTGGCTCTCGATCAACGCAGGCGTTTTCCCGGACTCAAATGACTTTTTGCGAGACTCTTTTTTGCCACTCAATTTGTCGGCAATTTATAGTGCGGACTGTCTTAGTTTTGTACCGAATCAAGAACTGGCCCCCCTACACACTTTTAGCAAACTGAATTTAAATGCAAAACTAATTGACTCGAACTGGATTTCTGATCCTTTAATGCTGTCTTATATGTTTAATCATTATCCATCATTTACACCATGGACCATAAATCTAAGAAATAAAAAAATTTTATTCATAACTCCATTTATTGATTCTTTTAATTATCAAAAAGGGAAAATAGATCTAGTATGGCCCGAAAAATCGCTTAACATCATTTTACCTGGAACCACTTTATCGGCAATTAAGTCTCCATTTAATCCTGCTATTTCGGGAGAGCACCAATATAATTCTTTTGGTCAAAGGGCTGAGACCTGGACCGATCAGTTAATAATTCTAAAAGAAAAAATATCAAAAATAGATTTTGATGTTGCGTTAATTGGCGCCGGGGCCTATGGACCAAGTCTGGCTGAATTTATTAAATCATGCGGCAAGATTGGAATTACAACGGCTGGTAACACGCAACTCTTCTTTGGCGTGAATATGCATCGATGGAGCGATCTTAGCATTCACAAAGAATTGATTAATCAACATTGGTTAGACAAACCATTTAACAGCGATATTCCTCGAAGACAAGACAAAATCAATAAGTTAGAGCGTGCATATTGGTAACTATGAATGTCGATTTGTTGCGTCAAATTTCTAAAATTTTTTAAGTCGTTTTCTAAGTGAATTTCTAAACTTCAACCACCGCCTGATCCACACATGCTTAGGCTGACGCTGAATCTCTATCAATGCCTCCCGACTCCAATTGTGGGTCCCACAGGCTTCGGCCAGTTGCGCCACGCTCAAGCCTGGCGGTAGTGACTCGAAGAATCGGCGCAAATAGATGGGTGCTTCGTAACTGTAACCCCAGTAATGGTGCAGGCAATCTCCCAAGGCAAACATTTGGTAGCGATCACACCCCACCATGGACCATGCCAGTTGCTCAACCCAATTGCGCGGCTTGACTCGGGTGAACAAAAAGTCACTCAAACGCAAGGCGTCTTCGAAGAAAGCCGTTTGCCCCTCGGGCAATCCGATGGCTCCCGCATTCCAATTGATCACACGATCCAAGTGCTCAATCCCCTGCCCGCGCAATTCATCTCCGCATTGGGTGATGTACCGGTGATAGTCTGGAAAGTGCGTTTCTGAAAAAGCCCCATCAATCTCGTGCATGCAGCAGTGTGGATGGGCGCTGCCTTTGTCTTTCCTGAGCACATCCAGGGCTTCATCTGGGAGCGATAGCCAGCGGGTATCACAATCGACATACAGGATGGGGCCAGGCAGTTCTTGGCTTGCGCGCAGCAACACGCAGTGCTTGATTCGATGCACATAGTCAAAGCGCCCTCGGTACGACTTCAAGGTTTCGCGGTCGATTTCAATGGCTTGAACCAATGGGTGTTGCGGGGCTTTGTCGACTCGATCGGTATAGACGACGATGCGGATGTCTTCGCGCTTGGCCTGTATGAGCAAGTGCAGCAGGGTCATGACCGAGAACAGGGTCTGGTCATAGAATTTTTGCGATCCGTGCGACAAATAAACAATATAGGCCGTTGACTGAGGCAAGCTCATGGGTTTTCTTTCAATAAAAGCGCCAACTCAGACACGGATTGTAAGAACTCGGACGGCCCAGGATTGACCTGGCATCTGACCCAAGGGTGGCGATGGTAGGAAGTGACCTCATCGTAGGTCAACCAGCAAAGGGTCGGCTTTTTCAATGCCACCGCCATGTGATAAGGCCCTGAATCGGTGGACACGAAGAGGTCACAAGCATGGATCAATGCAGGCAATGTCAACACATCGGTTTGTCCAGCGAGGTCATAGACGCGACCGATGTCCCCACCCTGCGCTTTCAAGGTTTGTATAAATGACTCGTTGATTTCGCGCTCGTTGGGGGCGCCGGTCAACACGACCTCCAGGTCCTGGGTCTGCATCCACGCTTTGAAGCATCGCGCCAAATCGGGCATGGGCATGCGCTTGTGCTCGGCACCAAAGGTGGCGCAACCGATGTTCAACCCCACCCTGAGTCTGGCCCCTCGAGCGGGCAAAACAGCCTCGATCTTGGACTGAGACGCTGGATCGATCGTTAATTCAATCGCTGTTTCGCCGCGCTCGATCCCCAGGGCCGATAGCACGACGAAGTCACGCAAGGTGTAATCAAACGGTTCGGTCAAACCATGCGCGAGGGCAAATTCACCACTCGATGGGGCGCTGTGGGTGTAGAACCAAGACCGCATGGGGAACTGGGCTATGCCCAGACCCGTTGCGCCACTGGCCATGCGCGCCACCAAAGACACCATGGAGGTGCGGCTTCCCGCCCATTCGAAATCGATGACCAGATCAGGCTGGATCGAGCGTGCCAATTGCCAGACTTGTCGGGCGATGCTCAGGTTGGAGACTTTACGGACATCATCTCCATACGGCACCCCCTCTCGGATGGTCACAAAGGTGGCGCTGCTGAGCAGGTGATGGCGTTGGATCAGGGCCTCGCTGGGGTAACCCGCGTGCCGACTTAAAAAAAGCAGGTGCAACTCGACAGAGGGCCATTTGTCTTTCAACGCCCGCCAGGCGGCGCTGCTGCGCAGCACGTCACCGATGCCCATGCTGTGCGCCTTGATCATCAAGATCTTGCGCGGAGCAGGTTGCAGGTCTAGGGGCATGGCAGGAACATGTATGGCGTGACGTGTCAGCCACGCCGATCTTCATAGCGCGTGACCAGCTTGAGCAGCATCTGCCAGGGATTGGTGGCGCAGGCCACCATGACGCGAGGCAACAGCCAGCGGTCACGATCTGGCCAGACCCGTCCCCGACGCATGGTGGTGGCGGTGATGTAACCTGCGGCCTTGGCCATGTCGGCGTGTTTGGGCTCAAAACGTCCGTAGGGGTAGCAAAAATGCCGCACCTCGGTGTTCAGCAGGGTCTCCAGTGCTTGCTTGGATTGAGTCATCTCAGCCATGGCCAATTCGTCCGAACTCGTCGTCAGATCGACATGGTGACAGGTGTGTGACCCCACATCCATGCCCGCACCCAGCCATTTCAGCCAATGGTCCTTGTCCATCAGTGGTTGTGGTGCCACCACCCCGTGGTCCCACGCATTGGACTGCCCCACCAAGCCGCTCACGGCGTAGCAAGTTGCGGTGTGCCCGTGGCGTTTAAGCACGGGCAAGGCGTGTTCCAGGTTGTTGAGGTAACCATCGTCAAAGGTGATGCCCACCACCCTGCCCTGCTTTCGGCCATCCAGATAAGGTTCCAGGTCGCTCATGGACAGACCCTGAAAGCCCAGCAAACGCAGCAGGGCCATCTGCCAGGCAAAACTGCGCGGGGACACCACCAGTCCCCGCAGAGGCGTGCCACGCGGTGGCGGCTCGTCGATCTGGTGATACATCAGGATCGGAATCGGTTGGCTCACCTGGCGTCCTCAGGTCTTGCGCCCATAGTGGTCTTCAAACCGCACGATGTCGTCTTCGCCCAAATAACCGCCAGACTGCACCTCGATGATTTCGAGCGGCAACACACCAGGGTTGCGCAAGCGGTGTTGTTGTCCCAGCGGAATATAGGTGGACTGGTTCTCGGTCAGGGTGAGGGTCTGATCACCGTTGGTGATCGTGGCGGTGCCTTTGACGACCACCCAATGCTCGGCACGGTGGTGATGCATTTGCAAACTCAAACTGGCGCCGGGGTTGACCATGATGCGTTTGACCTTGAACCGTTCGCCTTCGTCGACTTCCAGGTACCAGCCCCAGGGGCGATGTACCTTGCGGTGCAACTCGCCCTCACTTCGGCCTTGGCGCTGCAATTGCGTCACCACGTCTTTGACGCGTTGACCGTGTGCTTTGGAGGTGACCAACACCGCATCGGCCGTCTCGACGATCATCAGGTCACTGACCCCTACCGCACACACCAATCGATGGTTGGCGTGGATCAGGTTATTGGCACTGGCGATCGCCATGGTGTCGCCCACCCGGGCATTGCCGTCTTCGTCTTTGGGCAAGGTGTTCCACACCGCATCCCAAGCCCCCAGATCGGACCAACCGGCATCGAGCGCCATCATGCGCAGGTCAATGTGGTGTTGGATGCAGTGCTCCATGACCGCATAGTCAATCGATTCAGCCGGTACAGCCGCAAAGGCCTGCGCATCGGGGCGCACAAAGGCCTGATCCTGATGGCGTTGGGTCCATGCCGCCTGGGTGGCTTGCATGATGTCCGGTCGCAACAGGCCCAGGGCTTTGAGCCACACCGAGGCGCGCAGCACAAACAGCCCAGAATTCCAAAAATACCCCCCGTCTGCCAAATAGGCTTGGGCCGTGGCCCGATCGGGTTTTTCGACAAAACGCTGGACGGCTCGTGCAGTGGATCCACCCGCTTCGGCTTGGGCTTGGATGTAGCCGTAGCCCGTTTCAGGTCGATCGGGGGGAACACCAAAAATGACGATGGCACCATCGGCCGCCACCCTCACGGCGTGGCGGGCCACCTGCACGAAATCGTCGACACGCTCGATCACCTGATCGGCGGGTGAGACCACCATCACCGGGTCGTGGCCTTGGGCGGACGCGGCCAGGGCCGCCAGGGTCAGTGCGGGGGCGGTGTTGCGGGCCGATGGCTCGAGTAAAAACTCGGCCGCTGCGTCACGGGTTTCTCGCCATTGTTCAGACGCCAAAAAGCGATGTTCCTCGCTGGTGACCACCAAGGTCTGACCGAGCGACAGATCGTCATCGGCCAAAGCGGACAAACGCTGAGCCGTCTGTTGAAACAGGCTGTGCTGGCCCGTCAAGCACAAAAACTGCTTGGGAAAGCCCGCGCGCGACAAGGGCCAAAGGCGACTGCCGGAACCACCACACAAAATGACAGGAACGATGGGGGTCATGAAGAAAAGATTTTGTCGTATTTTAAGGCCGCATCCGACCAGCTGCGGCGCTGAGCCTGGCGCAGCCCGCCTGCCGTCAAGCGTGCGCGCAGACCCGGGTCATCCAGCACAGTTTGAATCCCCTGGGCAATGGCTTCGGGGTCTTTGGGGTCGGTCAGCAGGCAGGCGTCGGTCTGATCGGTCAACTCTGCCGACAGGCCGCAATAGGGGGCCGCACTCACCACCACCGGCAGGCCCAACGCCATGGCTTCCAAAACGACCATGCCAAAACTGTCTTCCAGCGTTGGGTGCACCAGCACGTCGCTGGCAGCCATCAAGTGGACGATGTCCTCGCGTGACCCCAAAAAGGTGA
>JACCDW010405819.1_pt1 | contig 25008 bp, 31 predicted proteins | sample 7449781 | NCBI WGS metagenome assembly JACCDW01 (sample SAMN15323449, study PRJNA562643) | freshwater metagenome | isolation source: river surface water | place: USA:Blue River Watershed | collected 2017-08-18
AAATAGAAATTGTAGATCCTACTCCAAGTTTTAGACAGTATCTAGCCTTGAGGCTAGATCAGTCTGTGACAACAACTATTCAAATTAATGGAAATATTTTATTGACCTATGGTTATGTTGATACTAGTCCTTTAGATAGAGTCTACTTGTATGTCAATGAAGCACCTGCTACAGATCCAACTACTGTCACTGACATTGTGATATCCACTGTAGCTGAAAACTATGTGCGGGCTTCAGATCAAGATAACAGGCTGGATTTTATTTCTGGCAGCGGTTGGACTGTAAACATTGAAAGTAAATGGACAGGGGACGTCAACATTAGAGCAGGAGATGACATTCTTTTAAAAGCGGGCGATAAGCAAAGGAATGATAGTACTGGTGGTGATATAGATATACGAGCAGGCAGTGGCGGTAATTCTGATCACGACGATGTTGGTGGCGTTGGCGGAAGCATAGATATCGAAGGTGGCTTTGGCGGCATAGCCAGTACCTACTACAACGCTAACAACGGTGGTTCGGTTAATATTCGAAGTGGCACAGGTGGTGACGCTAATACAGCGGGTAGTAAACTAGCAGGTAGTGGTGCCGACTTAAATTTATATGCCGGCCAAGGCGGGTATACTTATGGTGATCCTACTCTAGGAAATTCAGGCGGAGATGTTAATATCTATGCTGGAGATAGCACCAACGATACAGCAGGCGGAGATATTTTAATACAGGCAGGTGTTGGTGGAGCAACCACAGGTGGCGGAGCCATTACACTGAGAACCAAGACAACAGATAATGCTGATCGTACATGGGTATTTGACAATCAAGGTAAGACTACACTTCCTGGTGCTGTTATTAAAGGAACAGTGGCTAAAACTGGCGTGGCGCCGGCGAGCATTGGCTCAGGACAAATAGCCACAGTTACGCCAAGTGCTACGAATAATCCTGCTCTAACTCCAGGTATATATGCCGATATAACTCTAACAGTTGGCACTTACTTTACGGTAACTGTCACTGTGATAACAGGTGGTGATATCACAGTTGAGGTCACAGCCAGCGGCGCTGGATTCCAAATTGGCGATACTGGAATGGTACCCGGTTCTGTTATTGGCGGAACCACAGGCGTTGATGACATAGTTTTAACTGTGGCCACATTGACTAACATTGTACAGGGAACCGCTATAGACCTAACTAAATCTGTTAACAAACTCACAGACGGTGTCTACTCATTGGCTGACGGTGTTGAAGGGCAGATCGTGTATCTTGTTCCGCAAACTGGAACAGTTCCTAGTGATGTGAATGTCAATGTAGCCAACTACAGAATTGATGGTTCCGCAGGTACTGATGGATTATTATTTCCATTTAGAATATTTAATGGTGCTAATGCTACTTACTTTGACAGTGGTGCATTCTGTACATTGATATTTACAGACGGTGCTTGGCAACAGAGCGGCGGCAGCTGGGATTAATTAAAACGGTAAATAGTAAAAATAGGAAATAAACATGACGATCCAGTATGTAAATATAGGCCAAAATCCCAATGATGGAACTGGTGACGATTTAAGAACTGCTTTTTTAAAAGTTAACGATAACTTCGATTTTTTGGCTGGTATCGGCGGAGAGACTAATTTAGGTGCTAACTTAGGTGGGGCAACAGGTCAGGTTTTTGCAGGCAAGACTAATGAAACACTGAATTTTAGAACCTTAGCAGCTGGTACTGGTATTAGCATTAATCAGTCTGGAAATGTTATTACTATAGGGAATACATTTACTGCTCCATCATCTTTTAACAAAGTTTTTGTTGGTGAAACTAACAGCATTTATTACACTGCGTCTGGTCCTGAAGATTCGTTTAGAATCAAAGGTGATGGTGCAATTTCCGTAAGTCTACTTGGAAATCAAATAACTTTAACTGGTGTCTTTAATTTATCCGATGATCTTTCCCCATTGTTGTCTGGAAGTTTAGATTTAAACGGCAAAAATATAGTTGGAACAGGAAATATTAATACAGTAGGTAGTGCTACTGTAGATTCTCTTCAAGTAGGAAGAAGCAGTGGACCTGGAGATTGGCCTGGGTTAGCAACTATTAATGGAAATTTGGTTGTTAATGGCACTACTACATTAGCGTCTGGAACTGCTGTTACTTTAGGTGTTTCACAGACATTAACTGCTACAAATATTGTAGTTACCACAGGAACTATCACAGGAAACTTAACAGGTGCAACTACAGGAACACATTATGGCAATGTCAGTGTTAAAATACCTGGTGTAGACGGTGATGGATTACCTTTCCCAGATGCTGTTATAGTTAACACAGCAGGTGTTTCTGGTGGCGGGTCTGCTACTATCACAGGAAATTTATTTGGTAATGTCAGTGGAGGATTTACTGGAGACATAATCACTGGTGGTGTTGATTTGAATGAGCAATCAATATCAGGAAAAGGTTCTATCAGTGTTAATGGAGACTTTCTCCTTTCACAACATCCATTAACTGTTAATTCATTCAAATACGGATTTCCTTTAGCAAATAACGTGACACCTACAATAACTGACACTGGTTACGGTGCGTTATTTACAATGCCTCAACAAACATTGGGTATCTCAGAAGCACTCAAAGTTCGATCAGTATCTAAAAACTCAACACAAATAGTTCCTGTAGGCAGTGGTATTGGTTTTGAAAGCGTCAATATCAATGATCCAGACGATGGTACATACGATTCAACATTGCCTATTACTGTTACTTTCCAATCTAAAACAGAAGTAGACGGCGAGTTTTATATTAAATTTAACGTACCATTCAATGAAAGTGCGCCAAATATACAAACCAGATGGACTGTGGCCGGTAATAGCAATAGCAATTATAACGGAGTTCATTACGCTACAGTTTCAACTTCTGACTCTATAACTTTTAAATACGGATCTGTTGATCCTGGTATTTTTGGTTCTGGAACTACAACTATAACTCCGGAGAAACAACCAGAATATTTACTACACGGTTGGATCGGTATGCAAGTATATGCCGAAGAAGAAATTTTTGAAGATAGCCCAACTGACTACAGTGCATTCGTGGCTAGAGTTAGAGCTAATAAAAAGGGACTTTTTCCTGTACCAGGTGGCGACGATGTATCAGATGCATTTTTTGACGCTATCGTCGCACGAGGAAATGGGGTTGTTACAGTCGGCAAACTAGATTTAGAAGATGCTGTTATACAACCAACAACTGTAGCTTCTAATTTCAGTGGAATTCCAGAAGAACCTGAAAGACACGATGTCTCAACATTAAAATATGACTTAATTATAAAAAATAATGCTGAAGGCAAATACATTAATTTTTACGGAACATATGATCCAACATTAATAGTTGGGGTTGACGATTCCGAAGGTGTGGCTCTTGGAGGATATAGCTTTCCAAAAGATATAGGTACTCCAGGACAGGTATTGACTGTACGTATCCCAGATGGAATCAATCCAAATAACCTTCTAGAATGGACAACACCTTCTGGTGGCGGTGGCGGTGGCGGAGCCACAACATTCTTAAATCTATTGGACACTCCAAATTCATACACTCCTGGCAGCGTTCCTGCAGGCGGAAAATTATTAAGAGTTAAAGCAGATCTAACCGGAATAGAATTTGTAGATTCTTTTAGCGGAACATTAACTGGTACACTAATTGGCAATGCCGAAACTGCATCTAAATTTTTAAACACTGTTGAAATTAACGGAATAGCATTCGATGGTTCATCAGACATAGACTTAACTACTGCTGATGTACAAGAAGATCCTAGCGCACAATATTTTACTGAAGAAAGAGTCAGAGATGCATTGTCAGTGGTGGCTAATTCTTCCTTGACATTTGATCCGTTAACTGGAGAATTTGATTTAGCTGAATCTGTAACAAGTTCACCAGACACTTTGGTAAGGAGAGACACTGACAGCAGTGTATCTCTTGCAACTGCAAAAATAAGTTTCATAGAAAAAAATACAGGCGACGTTGCTATTACACTTAATAGTCCTGTATCTACTTCATCGAGTATTACTTCTTCGTCATCAATAACAACTACTGGATCTTTATCTGCAGGATTTATTACTTTAACTGGCACTGGTGATCAAACTCTAACTTCAACTGCTAAGTTAATTCTTAATCCTACAACATCTGTAGATCTCAGTGGAAAGAAAATCGTCAATCTATCATTAACAGCACCAACTGATGATGGCGATGCCACAAGTAAAAAATACGTAGATGAACAAAATAGCTCAACATTTACTGCTAGTTTGCAAAACGTTCCTATTTCTGGAGACACTGGTGGTGTGTTAACTGTTAGCAAAGGTACCACTGTTAATATAAACGGTAGTACCAACATTAGCACTACTACTACAGGATCTGGTATACAGGTGAATTTAAAAACCACTGTCAGCGGATTCACTGTCAGCGGCAATTTACCAGTTACTGGACAACTAACAGCAAACACTGTAAGGGGAGGAAATGTTCTATTAACTGGTAATTCTGTAACGCAGACTGTCACAGGTAATGATTTAAATCTTGTTCCTGGCCTTAGTGGTGGCGCAGTAGTTGTTTCCGGTGGTGATTTAGAGCTGTCAAATTCTAGATTAGTTATCACTGGGTCAGACATATCAGAATTTCCTGCCAACACTTTAGAAATTCAAATATCAATTACAACAAACGTTACTTTCATTAGAACACTAAATTGGGTAGACACTAACGCCAACTTGGCCTATGCTGAGTTACCAAACGGAATACAAGGACAAGTTAAAACAATTATTATGAAAGACAGGGGTACCTATGGTGATGCTTTAGATACCAGACCAAGATATCTAGTTTTAAGAGGAAATATTAATGGCAGTTCTAGAACAGTAAATATCGCCGCCAATGACCCTAATGGTTCTAGCACTTTTATATTCTTAGATAATTATTGGTGGCGAACTTCTAATGTAGCTTAATATGACGACCAAACCATCATGGATCACACCCCCTGGAAATTTAGGTTCTTTTGAACAGGGTATTCCTTTAGAAATAAATTTTTCAACAGCAAATACCAATATCATAGAACTTATTTCAGGTGAAATTCCAAATGGAGTTAGACTAGATACTGAAAATAAACTATTAGAAGGTGTTCCAATAGATATTGGAATCAATAAAATTTATGAATTTGTTTTAAGAGCCAGCAATAATACTGGGCCAAATAATTCTAAAATTGTACAAGATAGAACTTTTAGTTTAGAAATAACAAGTGATTCCACTCCAATATTATTAGATCCAGAAGGAACACTTAATATTGGCTTATTGAACGAAAGCTACATTTTAAATAATAGCACAGTAAACTACCAATTCACTGCATCTGTGAACTCAGTTCCTGCAGGACAAAAATTAAAATTCTATGTGGAAGAAGATTTTGGTAGTTTACCCCCTGGTTTAAAATTAAATGAAGATGGACTTTTGTATGGTACAATAACTGATACATTAAGCACAGATTTTAAATCAGTTCAAGGAACTTATGACAGAGACTATTACGATGTAAATCCTTATGATTACGGAGATTTTTTATCTCCCGCAAAAGCAGTTTCAAGTATTGGATTAGGAAAATTAACTAATGCCTTGATTACAGATAAAGGATTTGGATACTTAGAAGAACCAGATGTTGTGGTGGGTGGTTCAGTTAATAATGTTGTAGTAATAGATCAAGGTTCTGGTTATACTTCCACACCAACTGTAGTTTTTAGCAATAGTCCGACACCAGGCGGTGTTACTGCAAAAGGTTATGCAGTAGTTGAAAATGATATTTCATATCTTGATATTACAGTTGTAGACGGAGGAGACAGTGACTCATTTCCAGAGTATTTCATTGATGGCGGGGATTCAGATAGTATCAATTCAATAGAATTAGATGGCGAATACTCTGCTTATCAGTCGAGTGGATATTATAAAATAACAGGAATAGTCATTACTGAACCAGGAACCGGATATACTACTCCTCCCACAATTACTTTTAAGAATCAAAGAACTGGTTCTGGGGCAACCGCAGTTTGTACATTAAAGTCAGGATCAAGTGCTTCATTAATTGCAAACATTAAAGACAGTTATGTAGAAAGTGTTTCTGTGGTAAATTCTGGAAATGGATATTCAGAACCTCCATTATTAAGTTTTACTTTGCCAACCTCTGGTTCAAAAGTAATTACCAAGGTATATAAATTTAAAGTCACAGTGACAAATGGTGTAAACAGTGACACCAAAGCATATACTATTGCTGTTAAGAGTGAAGACTCTTTAAGAGTGGACAGCACCTTCATATTATCAGATACCAGCGAACTAGATACCAGTAGAACATTTATTCAAGCTCCTATTTGGATTACTGGATCAACACTGCCCTCTATTAGGGGTGACAATAATTTTACTTTTGATTTAGAAGTATTTGATCCAACACCGAATATAGGAAAAGTATTTTTTAGTTTGATGGATACCAACTTTGATGGCACTGAATCTCAATTAGGTCCGGCCAACACTGTTATTAACCAAAATTCCTACGGGATTACCAGCATTTCAGCATCATCACCAACAGTAATCACTTTATCAATAGGTGATGTTTTTGATACTGGAGATAGAATTAAATTATCAAATATAGTTCAACCTTCAGAGCTTAACAATGGTATATATTTCTTAAAAAAGATAGACAGCTTTTCTTATGAATTATATGCTGACAGAACATTGATAAACAAAATAGTAACAGCTAATTCTCTACCTTACACAACAGGCGGTGTTGTAAGACCTAATTTTTCATACTTAAATCTAGATCCTATTGGTGGAGAAATTTATGGATTTATTCCTTATCAACCAGAAATTACTAGAACATACACATTTACCGTCAAAGCTTCTAGAATTTTAGATGAGTTAGAAGTTGCTACCACATTTAAACAATTTCAATTAACAATCAAAGGAAACATTAATAGTGATATTAATTTTATCACCGATCGTAATGTAGGTACTTTAAATCCAAACGAAACAAGTTTATTAAAAATAGAAGCAGTTAGTACGTTGTCTTCTGCTTCTCTAAATTATCAAGTTGTTCCAGGATTTGGAAGATCAAGTACTGGATTTATAGAACTAACATTAAAAGAAAAAAATGGTGAGATTTTCGTAGAAGATTATGGAATAAATCCCTATATATTTTTAGAAAAAGGACAGGTCTATAAAATTAATGTAGATTTACAAAACTTTTCTTTGAGTTTTAACACATCAGATGGGACGTATTTTAATACAGGTCTAAAACATAGTGATGGATCATCAGGTATTTCTGCTCAAGAAAAATCAAAAGGATATTATATTTTCAATGTTCCTTTTGACACTACAGAAAAAATAAATCTAAGATATAAAAATATCAACAATGACGGTCTGTATTTTAGATTATACAAATACAACGAATTTAACAGACGTTGGGTTTTGAGAGAATTAAAGCCTTATTTCTCAGAATATGATGCTCTTACAAACAATCAAGAAAAATTAAGTACTAATGAAGATATTATTGAAACTTTCTTAGATTATAGAAAAACTGAAATACAAATTAAAAAATATAATAAGCAAACTCTTATTTGGGAATTACAAAATTTTCCGACAACAAAGGCATCAAACCCTAATAATAACAGTTATTGGTTAGATTTAGAAAATAGTAACTTTGGAATTTTAGAATTTAGATACGTAGGAGTATCAGGTGTTTGGACTCCTATTGATATAAATGTTGTTTCTAGTTTCCCTAGTAATAGTATTGGAACGAACGGAAATTATCTTGTTTATAATGATCAAGGAATATTTTCAATAATACGAAAAATAAATGGAGTTTGGAAAGTATTACAAAGACCAGCTGCTGGTCAACAAAGAGGTGCATTTGATCCTAATGTATTTTTTAGAACTTACGAAGATGAAGCTCCAGTTACTAATCTAGAAGGTGATGTTTGGTTCAAATACGCTTCTATATTTGATGGGCTAGATAAAAATATTACAGTTATTTTAAAATCTCTAGACAGTTTACCAACAGATATAACATTATCATCGAATGGAGATATCATTGGAAAGATTTCCCCTTCCAGTGGAAAAATTTACAAAAGTTTTTATAAAGCAAATACTTTATATTTGGTAGGAGATGTTGTTACATTTGAAGATAATTTGTATATTTGTATAGCACAGAATAGAAGTAGTGGTAATTGGTTTCAAGATATTAATAATTGGCAATCATTCTTTTATTCTAAAAGACAATTTACCAGTTTCGACGTTGCGTCTTTTGGCATTGGAGAGTTTTCAATAGCTGGGCCTAGAGGAAATGATAGCACAACCATAGACAAATTATTAAGATTTAGAGTTAGAGTAAAAGATACACAAAATGTGTTTTTTAGAGACAAAGATTTTACCATAGAATATAACTCTACATTTAATTTTAGTTTGACTAATGTATATCTTAAACCCTTTTTACAAAAGTCTATTAGAGATAGATATTTTAATTTTATAACAGACCCTACTATTTTTAGTGATAAAGATATCTATAGAATAGAAGATGAAGAATTTGGAATACAACGTAATCCAAAAATGTTATTACTTGGTGGATTAGAAAGTACATTAGCTGAAAGATATGCCAGTGCTGTTAAGAGAAACTATTATGATAGACCTTTATACTTTGGTAATATTAAAAAAGCCGTTGCTCTAAAAAATAATAATATTGAATATGAAGTGATTTATGTTGAAATAGATGATCCGAACGAAATTAACAATATTAGCGTCAGAGACAGAATTAAATTAGACTTTGAATATGATCCGTTAACTGCTGATTACACAAAAATTAGAATGGATGGTACTGACATAGATGTTACTAAAAGTGGTTTAGATATGATTTTTCCAAGTAGTATAACTCTAATGCAGGAAGAATTAAAAAAAGTAACCTTAGAAAAATTAGACAGTGTTTTGATACCTCCCACATACGAAGATTGGGGTGTGATCCCTCAATATCAAGACTTAAACAACAACGATTTGGCAGACGATTTCCCACTGACTTGGACTGATGTAGATCCGGTGACTTCCAGCGACGATTGGGGCGGAGTTAGTGAAAGAACTGCGCTAATAGACGACTTTCTTTTAACAATCGCTCAACTGTTTACTGATGATTCTTTTAGACCGTTATGGATGAATTCTACGCAGGATAAGTCAGGAAATCCTATAGGATACGTCAAAGCAATACCAATTTGTTATGTCAAGCCAGGAAAAGGGGACGAAATAATAGAAAAGATCAAAAAAAGCGGTTTTGATTTTAAAAATTTAAATTTCACCATTGACAGATTAATAATCGAAAATGCTGAAGGAGAAAGTGGTGATAAATATATTAAGTTTATTAACAGGGATATAATATGACAGTTAGCTCAATAGTTTTTGGTACAATTAATGAAAACTTTCCTGCGGCGGGGCAGGACAATGATTCACAGGGTTTTAGAGATAATTTTGCAAGAATTAAAACAGCTCTGGGAACTGCTCAAACTGAAATCACATATCTAAATACAAATGCTGTAGATAGAACAAAAAATAACGACTTGGGCAACAACACGTTAAGCAATCTAATATTAAAAAATCACGGTGTAAGAAGTGAATCAGCAGTTAGCTCTTCTGCACTTACTAGCATTATTAGTTTTGGTGATTTTCAATATAAAAGATACAGTTTAACTAATTCAACAAACACTTTTCAAATAGATAACTGGCCCGTAGGTTGTTATGCTAAAATCTATTTAGAATTGGTATCTGGTCTTGGAACTCGTCGTGTTCAATTTCAACCCGGAGTTATGAATAATTCTTTGGGAAGTCCACAGCAATATCTTCATTTAGGACAGGGATTTGGCAACAATAATTATGTTGATTTGACTAGATTAGACATTACCAATAAAATTCAAAGATACGTTTTTGAAGTTTCTAGTCCAGACGGCGGGATCAACACCTTTGTGAGTTTACAAGATATTTACAAAGAGCAACCAACTAGTTAAAAATGCACCCTTTACAGGTTAACATCAGTTCATTAACAGATTCTGAACTAGATGAAAAAATCAAAGAACTAAGTAAAAAGTATTTTTTGGCATTAAGGGTTAGTCCCACGGCTGCTGAACAAATCGTCATGCTTCTAGATGACTATAAATTCGAGTATCAAACTCGTTTAGAAAATAAAAGAACTGATTCAGAAAAAAATCTCGGAAATGATTTAGATGATCTAATCAACGTAGGTTGACAGCATTTCTAAATCCTGCTACTATAGCTATATGATCCGAGACATTTACGGAAGAATTGAGTTTAGTAGCTCCGATATTATCAAAATACTGTATCAATATCCAGAAATTGATACTGTAAACCTTCCTTTGTCTAAACAGGATTTAGAAAAGTATAAAAACGCCTGTATTCAATTAAACATACAATCAAAATTCCGAAGTTTGTCTGATATAGATATCAGCGTAGAAGATTTTGATACTCAAAATCAAAACGACTGGTTCATTCCAAAAGAGTATCTAGAGATAGACATAGAGCAGTGGCTATATGATCAATGTCAAAATGACTTTCAACTCAATCGAGTAAAAGAAGAATTAAACTTATATAAACAAATGAATTTTGTATTTTTATTAAAAATTTCTAAATATCTAGTTGATAGTTTTAGAAAAAATCAAATTGTATGGGGAGTAGGTAGAGGCAGTAGTGTATCTAGCTATTGCTTATATTTGATAGGTTTGCACAAGATTGATAGCCTAAAATATAATTTAGATATCAAAGAGTTTTTAAAATAAGTAAAAACAAGGAGACTAAAATGGCAGAAAGAAAAATTTATAAAACTATGCAAGGAAAAACTATAGACTTTGACCGTATTAGACTGTCAAACGAGCTTGTTCCAGCAATTGGCAATATGAAAGTAAATGCAAGGGGTGATGAGATTGACCCTAAAGGCAATATTGTAAAGACTAGAGACGATATTGTTCAAGAAAAAATCAAAAAAGAATCTAAACAAGTTGAAACTTATACTGAAGAATTCGATTCTGAAGAAGAACTTACTCCAGATCAAGCCAAAGAAATATTGAGCAAAAATAGAAAAAATAGAAATCAGGAGAAATAAATGACTGTTAAAGGAAATATCAAGCCTTTACATGATAAGGTTTTTGTTACTGACATGAATTTTGGTGAAAGTGTGACCAAGTCTGGTATCGTATTAACTTCAGATGACGGTAAGAGCAGTGGCTTACATCCTAGATGGGGTAGAGTTTTATTTGTAGGTGACGAGCAAAAAGATGTCTCCCCTGGGCAATGGATATTAATACAACATGGAAGATGGACTAGGTATATTGACTACGAAACTGAATCTGGTGATCAGATCAAAATACACATGGTAGACAATGAAGGTATACTTTTAGTCAGTGACGAAAAGCCAGATGAAGATGCCATGCGTGTAAAAGTTGGTGCTATGAATTTTAACATTCCAGGATAATTATGACAAACCCATTCCGAGATCAAGAAAAATTTATGCGGGCCTGTGATCAGACTACAGACGATTTCAATCAAGATCAATTCAATTTGTATGTTAAGCTAATTGACGAAGAATTCAACGATGAGCTAAAAACTGCTATAAGCAATAACGATAAAGTAGAAACGTTAGATGCGTTGATTGACATTTTAGTTGTTACTGTAGGTGCTATCCATAGCATGGGAGCAGATGCCGAAGGTGCTTGGAAAGAAGTTATGCGTACAAACTTTGCTAAGATAGATAAAGAAACAGGCAAGGTACGTAAACGTGAAGATGGCAAGGTCCTCAAACCTGTAGGTTGGATTCCCCCAAATCTTAAAGATTACGTTTCTAAAGAACGCAGTCTTTTAAAACAAGGATTTGAAGAATGACGGTAGGATTCACTTGTTCTACTTTTGATCTTTTTCATGCTGGTCATATCATCATGCTTAAAGAAGCAAAACAACAATGTGACTACTTAATAGTTGGTTTACAGACAGATCCAACTATTGATCGAAAGGAAAAGAATAAACCAGTTCAAAGTGTATTTGAAAGGTTCGTACAATTACAAGCCTGTAAGTACGTGGATGAAGTTGTAGTGTATGCCACTGAAAAAGAGCTAGTGGACATTATGCTCTCCTATCCTATCAATATTCGAATACTAGGCGAAGAATATGAACATCAACAATTTACTGGACGTCAAGAATGCATTTCAAAAGGCATCAGTTTTTACTTCAATAAAAGAGAGCATACATTTTCAACTACAGAATTGCGTCAGCGTGTTATTGATGCCGAAGCAGAAAAATTTATGAAAAAAACTAATAATGAATGATTTAAAATTTACCACAGCAGGAGAATATATGAAAAACGATAAGTGTAATACTTGCGGAGAAGAATATAGTCTGGCCTGCGATTGGAATCAAGGACGTTGTCCCCATCATCCTCCCATGTTGACAAGTTATCATTTTAGATATTATAATTTATGGCAAACCATTAAGGGATTTTTTAAATGAATGAAATAGATTACAAACACCCAGATCCAAAAAAACATCAATATATTAGTTTTGTTAAAAGCGGATTTCGTATTTTGGCAGGAGCTACGCTATGCTTTGGTGAATTTGTAATTGCGGGACTGTTGTTAATTGTGGCAGAATTATTAGGCATTATAGAGGAATTAGTATGAAAGAATTGTGGGTAGAAAAATATCGTCCAAAGACAGTTTCAGATTATGTTTTTAGAGACAATGCGCAACAGGCACAGGTAAAATCTTGGATCAAGGAAGGCTCAATACCTCATCTACTTTTAAGCGGTAGTCCGGGTATTGGGAAAACGACTCTTGCTAAGGTACTGCTAAATGAATTAGAAATACCAGAATATGATGTTCTAGAAATTAACGCCAGTCGTGAAAGAGGTATCAGCGAAGTTAGAGAAAGAATCACTAACTTTATTAGTATGATGCCTTTTGGACCATTTAAAGTTGTTTTACTGGATGAGGCAGATTATTTGACTCCTGAAGCACAGGCGGCTATGCGTGGAGTTATGGAAGAGTTTTCTATGACCAGCAGATTTATCTTAACCTGCAATCATCCAAATCAAATCATTCCTGCTATTCATAGTCGTTGTCAAAGTTTTCACTTTGAGAAAATTGATCAGACTGAATTTACCGCTCGTGTGGCAACTATCCTTGTAACTGAAGAGGTAGATTTTGATCTAGATACTTTGGATACATATATCAAAGTAACCTATCCTGATCTGAGAAAATGTATCAATATGGTACAGCAAAATGTCAGAGATAAAAAACTTATGGCAGCGACCTCCAGTGATGCAGGAATGCAAGATTGGAAAATTAACATGGTAGATTTATTCAAGTCAGGCAAGATCAATGATGCACGTAAATTGATATGTGCTTCGGCTAGACCAGAGGAAATTGAAGGCATTTATCGCTGGATGTACGATAATCTTTCAGTGTTTAGTGAAGACGAGGAAAAACAAGATCAAGCAGTATTAATAATCAAGCAAGGACTTGTTGATCATACACTAATTGCTGATCCAGAAATCAATCTAAGTGCTACATTAATAAAACTGGCAAAACTTTCCAGATAATGAATGACAAAAAACGTTCCAACGTTGCCAAAGGCAAGGACAGTTATGATGCTGACTTAGGCACAGGTCTAGTAGCATTTTTTAATAAGAACGTTACTCCCTATCCCACTGACGTAGGTGCGCCAAGCTTTGATCTGATTCCAGTGTCTAAACAAAAAGACATAATGATCAATCACGCTAGAATGTACGCTCAGCAGGAATATAATAGAATAATGGAACTAGTTGCTGTATTACAGAAGCAGGCAGAAAGCATTAAAAGACGTTTAGATGTCACAGATGCTGTTCATGCCGCTGAATATCAATTTCAAATAGTTATGGGCCAGTGCTATTGGTTAGTTTGGGATAAGAGAAAAGAAAAAACATTGCTGGTACATCAAGGTCCTAACGAATGGTCTACGGGTGCTCCTGATGACTATCATTATCAAGTACGTGTAAAATACATGGGTGATCACACTTGGTTAGAAGTAGACGAATTAGGTAACCCCATAGAAAATTAAAGGGGCAATGCCCCTTTAATTTTACGAGTCCGTGTCTCCATACATTTTTAATATTTCCTTAACGGCTTCATGCCTTTCAATATCACGAACAGTAAATTCTACAAGATCCACTGCTTTGTGATTTGCAAATCCTTTATATTTTTCAATAAAGTCAAAAAGTCCGTTTGAAGAGGGACGGTCAGCTTGTTGCAGGTCGCCAGTTACCGCCATCTTACTATTTTCGCCTAATCTAGTCAGTAACATCTTCATTTGACTAGGTGTTGCATTTTGCATTTCATCAGCTATGATATAACTATTTTTGAATGTCCTCCCTCTCATATATGCTAATGGGCTAATTTCTAAAATACCATCGTTCATCATACCGGCTATTTCTTGAGTAGTATAATACTCCTCAAATACGTCAAAAATGGGCCTTGTCCAGGGTGCCATCTTCTCGTTCAAATCACCGGGTAAAAATCCATGTTCTTCATCCACCGAAACTGCTGGGCGAGTGATGACTATTTTGTCGACAGCTCTTTCTTGCAAAGATTTTATTGCCATCTGAACACCCAATAGAGTTTTACCAGTGCCCGCTGGGCCTATGGCAAAAACAATGTATTTTCGTGGATTTTTTAACAATTCTAGATACGTTTCCTGCGATAAGTTGCGAGGAACTATGTGAACTTGACGCTTTTTTTGCTGATACTGCTTAATCTCAATGAGATTGTTTTTCTGAGAGTTTGATCTCTCTTTTTGTTTCGCTCTTGACAAATGAATACCTCCTTGTTAAAGCGACCTGCATTGATATTTAATGTCAGTTGAAAAAATCCCATTTATATGCCCAAATTTTTGCTAAATATTATCGAGGGCTCAAAAATGCTAGATATTATTAACGTTATTAAAAATACCAAAGAAGTTTACGGGGCAAACAACACATTAGGAATACTAAAGGACTTTGAAAGAGTCCTAGATGAACTCGACATCTATGTCTACGAAAACTGGGAAGATGGCGAATTGGTCATGGGTCCAGTAGTCAATCGATATACCGTAGAATGCGCATTCATGTGGCCATATGAAAAAATGCCCAATCCTGATGGTGGGAAAAGGCTATTAGATTACGATTGCAAAGTAACTTATAAAAAAGATGTTCTATTAGAACCTAGACAGGTATTAGACCCCAGCGATTATCGACCAGGCAGTAAAAAAGGTAAGATAGATGAAAAGAAGATATGGATCGTAAACATTACTATTCCAAAAAAATTAATGCAAGACATTTATCAAGGCTATGTTAAAAAAGAAAATGAAAAAATGTCTGATGATATGAGACAAACAGAACAAATCAGTGCAATGCCAGATGCTAATGTTGAACAAAATGCGGAGATTGCACCAAATGTCTAAAATTTTAAACGAAGGTCTTAAAGCCAAAGACTTAGAAGGCTTTGTGCAAAATACTTTTCTAATCGACACATATAAAAGTAAAATGGGCGAAGACAGAAATGTTGCTGTATTAAGTTTTCGTGTCAAAGACAGATTACCTGCTTTAGACTTGATGGAGTTTATCGAAAGAGGATACGGTTTCGTATTGGATGCAGACATCAGCACTGGTGAAGAAAGTGATGGAAAATACAGTGTGTTTGTTGAAATAGAAAGAAATAGAAGACTACCAGAGAATATCAATGAAATAATTGAAGGCGTTTCTAAATTAACCAACATCGACGATTGGAGATTCCGATATCATAAGCAATGGGAAGGAAAGGAATTTAGTTTAGAAAATATAACAGAAGCTGTGCCCACTAGTCCAGAAAGTTATGATGCATTTTTACAAGAAACTAAGGTCACCACTGTTAAAACTTTCTTAGATAATTCTCTTTATGATGATATTATCATAGAAAATAACGTATTGACTTTATACAGACCTTTCACTGATGGTATGAGTTTCGAATTGAAAGCAATCGGTGATTATAAAAAGATCATGGGTATTGTTAATTCTGATATCAAACTAGACGAGCAAGCAATGGCCGAAGTAGTTTATCTAAATAAAATTTTTGGTGATTATGAAATAATCAAGTTAGGAGAAAATTTCATGATCAAAAAACAAGATCAAGCATTATTGATCAAACCATTATAAGGAAGAGCGATGAGTGGATTTACATTTGAATTTAAAAAAGAACATCTAGGAGAAATTATTGGAAAAAATCCTTATCTAGATTATTGGCATAATGCATTATGTGAAATATTGCCAGTATATGATATCAATACTCCAGAACGTGTTGCAGCCTTTGTAGCACAGTGCGCACATGAGTCAGGTGGATTTAAATTTCTTAAAGAAAACTTAAATTATCGTGCAGAAAGTCTAATGAAGACTTTCCCTAAATACTTTCCAGATCTAGCCACTGCTAAACAATACGAAAAGAAACCAGAAAAGATTGCTAACAGAGTTTATGGTAATCGTATGGGCAATGGAGACGAGAGCACCGGTGATGGTTTCCGTTATATGGGCAGAGGTCTTATTCAATTGACCGGTAAAAACAATTACACATTATTTGCTGCCGCGATCGATACACCATTAGAACAAGTGCCAGAATATCTACAGACTTTCGAAGGTGCTGTACAAAGTGCCTGCTGGTTCTGGGAACAAAACAATTTGAATCAATGGGCCGATAAAAAAGATATCATGACTTTGACTAAACGTATTAATGGTGGTACTATTGGTCTAGAAGATCGTATCAAGCACTATAACCATGCTTTACATTTATTTGTAGGTCATTAATATGATGTGGATGTTGTCATTCGTACCAGATGCAGTTTTGTTTTATATTGTCAATGCAATATTGGTCATCGGTGCGATTGGCACTTTTTTAACTTTCTTTATTTTACATAGAATAGTTCGTTGGTTGCCAGCGATTGCTCCATATCATTTAATACTACAGATCATCAGCATGGTATTTTTAGTTGCTGGGTTGTATCTAAGAGGTGGTTATGGAGTCGAGATGGAGTGGAGAGAACGTGTTGCTGAGATGGAAAAGAAAGTAGCGGCAGCAGAAGCTAAGTCAAAAGAAGCAAACACTGTAGTAGAAACTAAAATAGTTGAAAAAGTAAAAGTCATCAAAGAGCAAGGACAAAAACAGATAGAATATATCGATCGTGTGGTCAAAGGTGACACCACAGAAATCATCAAAGACATGAGCGAAAACGAACGTAAAGCATTTTTAGCTAAACAGAAAGAACTCGAGGATGCTATTAAGAACTGTCCTGTTCCAAAAATAGTAGTTGAAGAACTCAATAAAGCGGCTAAATCAAAATGAAAATATATTCCATCTTACTTTTGACTTTACTAGCTGGATGTTCTACTACAGTTCCAGTAACAATGAAATTTCCTGATGTACCACAAACATTAACCAGCAAATGTCCCGAGCTCAAAGCTATCGAAGGGGATACTGTGAGCATTGTAGATGTACATAAAACTGTATTAGAAAATTACACACAGTATCATGAATGTTCTACAAAGGTTGACGGTTGGCTAGAATGGTACAAAATACAAAAAGAAATATACGAAAAGGCAACAAAATAATTACTCGAGGAGCGGTATAAATGGGTAAAAAATTACAATCAGATTCTTATTACGATCAGTTTGATGTAAATGGTGACGGTATTGTCTGTGATGATGAAATGGGTCGTGCTGAACAAATGATGATGATCGAAAACGAGGACAAAAAACAAGATGCACAAAGGAATATGGCATGGTTCGCATTAGGCGGAATGTTGGTATATCCCTTTGCTGTAGTACTCGCTATATGGCTAGACTTAGGAAAAGCTGGCGAGATTTTAGGGGACATGGCCGCTACCTACTTTGTTTCAGTAGCGGCTATTGTGGCAGCATTTTATGGAAAGGAAGCATTTATTTCTAAAAACAATCCGCCACCAGTTAAATCTTTTGGTACTATTCCAAGACCAGGACCAAAAGGACCAGCACCTCAACAAGATGAGGTTTTATAAATTTAAATCTAAGGAGATACTTATGAAGTTATTATTAACAGCAATTTTTGCAGGCTTTATGGCAATGAGCACTGCGGTATATGCTAACAATCATGAAAAGAAAGATGAACCAGTTTACAAGACTGTATGCTTAGATGTTCAAGGTAAAGATGGCAAGCCTGTGATGGATCCAAAAACCAACAAGCCAAAACAGAATTGTACTAAGGTTCGTGTACGTGAAAAATTTGAAGGTACCAAAATAGAGGGTGCTCCTAAGAAATGAAAAAAATCCTAGCAGTAGCCCTTATATCAATAACACTAAGTGGTTGTTCAACTGTTAAAGGATGGATTCCTAGTTTTTGGGATGATAATCAATCAGGTAGAATTGTGGATATTAGACTATCAGTAGATAGATTAGATTGTTCACAAGATCAACTACCACAAGTTATAAAAATTAGAGACGACTTACGTTGGTTTGAACTCTACTCAGAAAGCAAAGGATGGAGACAGGCAGATGTTTTACGCATCATAAAACCAATGCAAGAAACTGTTGAAGACATGTACAAACGTTCAAAAGATCAACAAGGTAGTAAAATGTATTGTGAAATAAAGAAAAAAGTGATGCAGTCACAGGCAGAAAGAGCTGCCAGTGCTATCTTAGGGAGATTTTAAATGTTTGATACACTTCAACAATTAACTGGTGCCAGCGATCCAGCAGTTGCTGGAAGAGCACAAATGGCTTTACAAATCGCAGAAGCCTATAGTCGAAGAGAGATTAGCGAAAGCGAATACAAAGAACTGTTAATGGATTTAGTAAGAAGTGACAAGCTAGATGAAGAATGTAGAGATCTAGAAACCAAAACTATGTTAGTCACAGCCGTTTATGCCGTAGCACAAGTTGTATAATTACATCAGTTATTAATCGAAAGGCAGCTTGACAGTTGCCTTTCATTATTATATAATGTAAAAATGAAAGACTATTATAAAATCTTAGGTATTTCCAAATCTTCTTCAGAAGAAGATATCAAAAAAGCATATAGAAAAGCCGCGATGAAACATCACCCGGATCGAGGCGGTGACGAAAAAACTTTTAAAGAAATTGAAGAAGCATATAGGGTCCTAAGTGATCCAGAAAAAAAATCTATGATAGACAAGGGCATAGATCCTAATGCAAATAATCAAAGATATCAATCTGGAAATTTCCAAGATATGGAAGACATTTTCAGCGCCTTTGGTTTCAATTTCGGATTCAATCCTAGAGGTCACAGGGAACCACAAAAAAATAAATCTTTGAATATCAATATGACACTGAGCTTAGAAGAAGCATATACTGGTGTCAACAAAAGTTTATCTATCAGTTATCCAGGCGGTAAAGAAAAAATAGTCAATGTTAATATCCCGTGTGGAGTAGATAATGGTATAGCTATTAGATACGCTGGTATGGGGGACGATTCAATTCCTCAATATCCAGCTGGTGATTTAAATATCATTATCAGGATCAGTAGTCATCCTAGATTTGCCAGAGAGGGATATAACTTATTAACTGATGTTACTGTGGATTGTTTTGATGCTATATTGGGAACCACAGTTAGAATTAACACGTTGGATAACAGAGTATTAGAAGTGACTGTTCCTCCAGGGACACAGCCAAATACTACACTGAGAATTAAAAATGAAGGTATGAGAGATGACAAAGGAAATTGTGGTTATCTTTATGTTAGAGTAGGAGTCACTATTCCTAAAATCAATGATATTTCTAAACAACAAACAATTAAGGAACTTAGAAATTAAATATCAATATGCTTAAAATACTGACCTATCCAAACAAAATATTAGACGAAAAAACTGAAGAGTTTGATTTCGAAAATCCAATAGTAGATCCCAAAGAATTAGAAAGAGAAATGCTGGCAACAATGTTTGCTAATGGTGGAATTGGGCTGGCAGCTCCACAAGTAGGTGTGAACACGAGAATGTTTGTCATGGGACATTCTTTAATGCCTGATAATAGTTTTGGTTTATTCAATCCAGAAATAATTAATTCGAGCAACGAACTTAGAGAAGCTGAGGAAGGATGCTTGAGTTTTCCAGGAATATTTGCTAAAATTAAGAGACCTAGCTGGATAGAAGTAAAGTATAAGACCAGCGACGGAGAAGAAAAAATCAATAGATTTGAAGGGTATGACTGTGTTTGTTTTTTACACGAACTAGATCATTTAGATGGTATAGTTTTTAAAGACAGACTTAGTACGTTAAAATGGGCAATGTCCGTAAAAAAATCAAAAAAGGTAAAAAGATATGCTTGAGCCAAATGAAGACCTACAATTAATTTTTGAAAATGCTGTTAATTTAGCATTACAAAATAAGCATCAATATATTACATTAGAACATTTTTTATATAGTTCTATTGCAGACGAAAAATTTGGCTCATTGCTAAAAGATTTTGGATTAGATACTGATGATCTCAAAGTTAAATTAGAACATTATATTACTAATGAACTAAACACCATCGTAGATCCAAATTTAAATTCCAGACCTAAAAAAACTAACAGTGTGGAAAGAATGCTAAACAGAGCGTTCACACAGACATTGTTTTCTGGCAGAACTACTATAGAGCCATTGGATTGCTTTTTAAGCATTCTTCATGAAAAGAAAAGTCATGCTGCCTTCTATCTAAAATCTGCTGGTTTTGACAAAGAAAAATTTATTGAGTACGTTAATAAAGAAGTTATTTCATCTACTGACAGTGAAGGTGAAAGCGTACCAGAAGGAAGACTTGAAGCATTGATCAACAACTTCTGTGTAAATCTAAACAACAAAGTAAAACAAAAAGAGATCGATCCAGTAATAGGACGAGAAAAAGAGCTAGAAGAAATACAACTGGTCCTAGCACGTAGACACAAATCAAACGTAATGATGATTGGTGATCCAGGTGTAGGTAAAACTGCCATCGCCGAAGGTCTGGCTAGAAAAATTGTCGAAGGTAATGTTCCAAAATTCATCCAAGATTATACCGTATATACTCTAGATATCAGCGCATTATTAGCTGGCAGCAAATACCGTGGTGACTTTGAGGAAAGATTAAAGACTGTATTAACTGCTGTTCAGAAAAAGAAAAAAGTAATTCTCTTTATTGATGAAGCACACATGATGAATGGTGCTGGTGCTAATAGTGGTCAAAGCCAAGATATGGCAAATATGTTAAAGCCTGCATTGGCAAAAGGTGGACTGAAAGTTATTGCCAGCACTACATGGGAAGAATTCCGCAAGCACTTTGAAAAAGATCGTGCGTTGATGCGCCGTTTCCAACGTGTGACTGTTGGAGAGCCTGATGAAGAAACATCAATTAAAATTTTAAAAGGCTTGAAAAAATATTACGAAAAGCATCACAAAGTAAAAATTACAAATCAAGCTATTATAGATTCTGTAAAATACAGTATCAAATATATGAGTGATAAAAAACTTCCGGACAAAGCTATTGACATTATCGACTGCGCATGTGCAAGATTTAAAGTCAAGGATGAAGAAAGCGGTATCGTTGATCACGATGAAGTAGTTTACGAAATCAGTAAAATGACTAATTTGCCTTTAGAGCAAATTGCCGCCAAAGAAACTAAAGTTTTAAAAGACTTAGAATCTGGATTAAAAACTGAGGTGTTTGGTCAAGATGATGCTGTAGACAAACTACTAGATAAAATTTATATTGCACAGGCAGGATTGAAAAGCATTAATAAACCAGTGGGAAGTTTCTTATTTGTAGGACCAACTGGCTGTGGTAAAACTGAAACTGCCAAAGTATTAAGTTCAAAAATGGGTATTGAATTAATTCGTTTTGATATGAGCGAATTCCAAGAAAAACATTCAGTAGCCAAATTTATTGGTGCTCCTCCAGGATATGTTGGTTTTGAAGACAATGCTGGACAACTTATTACTAAGCTACAGGAACATCCTAATTGTATTTTGCTTTTAGATGAAATAGAGAAAGCACACCCAGATGTCAGTAATGTATTGTTACAACTGATGGATAATGGATTTGTCACTGGTAGCAATGGCAAAAAAGCAGATGCAAGAAATGCTATTGTAATAATGACTAGTAATTTAGGTGCCGCAGACAGTGAGAAAAAACGTATCGGTTTTGGTGATCAAGAAAAATTAGGGGAAATGAATGATGCTGTGAATAAATTCTTTGCTCCTGAATTCCGTAATCGCTTAGATGGTATCATTACATTTAAGAAATTGGAATTATCTGTGATGTTTAAAATCGTGGACAAATTTATCACAGAGCTCAATTCACTGATGTCTGATAAAAATGTATTTGTAAAATTAGATGACACTGCTAGAAAGTTTTTAACAGACAAAGGGTTTAATAGTACTATGGGAGCAAGACCTCTTCTCAGAGTTATTGACGAACATATCAAGAAACCTTTAAGTAGAGAAATACTTTTTGGTAAGTTAATTAATGGTGGAGTAGTGGTTGTATCGTCAAGCATTGGCGATAAATTAGAGTTTGATTATTTGGACCCACTTCCAGTTATTTCTAAAGAAGAACTAGTAGAAAATGAAGCCAATACTGAAGAAAACTAAACGTCTATTTTTTAAAAAATGGGCTTATAAGATAACTGCTAGGATAGAAAGAGCAGGGCACATCAAAAGGTATAATTTGTCCTGGTACAGAGATCATAATTTAGATCCAAATATTGTCAAGTTAAAGGGTGAACTTGAAGATCTTTCTCAGAAATATGAATTTCAAACTAGATGTGAAGGTGAAAGGTTCAGCTTTTTTACCAATAACATCGATTTTTTAAATATCATAAAAAATAAGTTTACAAATAAAATAATTGAAATAACAGAACCTGAAAATGATGCTGTTTTATCTTTACTGAAGAGCAATATCAATGTTGTCGTCTGTGAAAAACTTCCTAAAAAAACTCAAAGGTATAAGATATATTTGAATGGAAAATACTCTATCCCAGCTGATCTAGCAGTAAATTTTACCACTTGGGCTGAAAAATACCAAAGCAAAATATCAATACCATACGGATTGAAATACGTATTAAAATCTAATAGAGATTTCCGACCTTTTGGAAATTACTTTTATACCAGTGATGATAAAATGCTGAGTATGGCCTTGATGTTTTTAGGTAAGCATGTGCAGTATACTGAAAAATACGTATTAAAAAGCGAACTAAACGATTAAATAGTAAATTATGCCACGCTCAAGCACTTGTTTTTATTTTTCTGAAGGGATGACGTCTCAGGGAAGTCTTACCACTAGAAATACAGATTCAAATAAAAACATCATTAAAAGCTCCAGTATCACTTACCCACCCGATACTACAGGAGATGTTACCTATTACAGTGAAAAAGAAAGAGGCAGCGGCTATTATAATGACAGCGGATATCACACTGTTATGTATGTCCCGGCTTTTGATCATAGAGAATTGATGCCGGGTGAACAAACTAAGTTTCAAGGCTCCATTGTTATACAAGCAACACTGGCTGAAAATCCCACAGAAGATGATTGGGTTACCTTAGATGACACGCTGACTACATTCACACCCACTAATTATAAAAACGAAATTCACAACTTTCTAGGGAATTATGTATGGATTCGTGCAAAAGTTGTTATTTCTTCTGGTGTTTTAGCACAAATTTTCCTAAATTACTGATTTCACTGCTTCAAAGTTTTAAAATAAATACATGATAGGAGACTGTCATGGATTTTAGAAGCATGATTACTGTTTTAGAAAACATCGAATCACCTGAAGAAATGCAGGCGGGTGATGTATTAGAGCTAGAGCTTTCTGAAGATGTGGTATTAGAAGCCACAATAATAGATTGTTATGATGACACCATCGTTATCAGCGGGTCGGAAAAAGCTCTAGAATTTTTATCTGAGCAAGGTCAAACTTTAGAAGAAGCCAAATATCAAGGTAGAACTGTGCCTTTAGGAAAACCTATGAAAGGCGATGTTAAAAAATCTAAAGTATATGTCAAAGGCCCCAAGGGCAATGTAGTAAAAGTAAATTTCGGCGATAAAAAACTCAGCATTAAAAAACACATACCCGGAAGAAGAAAAAACTTTAGAGCGAGACACAACTGCGACAATCCAGGTCCACGTTGGAAGGCTCGTTATTGGTCATGTAGGGCTTGGTGAACATATGAAACTATTAGAATTTTTTAGCAAAACTGAAAATATCGATGACGAAGATAAAACTGATAATGATATCAAAAAAGATCTCATGGGTTTTATTTTAGATGACGACGAGATTTTTAAACAGTATATGCTACCACTGATTCATAAAATAAAAAGTGGAAAATCTGTTGATGAAAAAGACTACAAAGATTTAGTAAACGATAGCTGTATTCGTTTCTACAAAGAAAAAGAATTTAAAATTGATCCAAACAAACTTTTCCCCAGTAGTATGAGAAAACAAATAGCTAAAGAATTGCATTCTATTAATAAAAAAGATGTAGAGAACGATAAATGAAAATAAAAGATTTATTAATGGAAAGTAGTCATGCTGAATCTAAAATAGAAGTTTTAGAAAGGTTTCTACCTTTTTGTAAAGAAAAACTTAACTTAGATTCCTTACCAAAGATTAAAATTGTTAAAAATAATTCTTACTCTTTAGAATATAAATCTTTCGGTGGTTACAATCCAAACAATAAATCAATAATTTTAGCAATACAAGATAGACATATCGCTGATGTATTGAGAACACTGGCTCATGAACTGACTCATTATAAGCAGGATATGGAAGGAAATTTAGAAGACCCAGATGCCGGTAAAACTGGTAGCGAACAAGAAAATGAAGCTAATAGTGAAGCTGGTATTATAATGAGAGATTTCGGCAGAGCTAATCCTGACATATACGAATAGGAAAAAAGATGAAGATCAAAGAACTATTCGAAGGTGGCTGGGACACTGTAAAAACACAAAATACACA